>FTKM01002598.1_pt1 | contig 124085 bp, 123 predicted proteins | sample 1658051 | NCBI WGS metagenome assembly FTKM01 (sample SAMEA3914794, study PRJEB12502) | metagenome | biome: forest; material: soil | place: Canada | collected 2011-07-05 | depth 0.1 m | reverse complement strand
CCCGCCAATACCTTTTCAACGAGATCGCCCGGCCCGCATCGCCCGATCGTCAACCGCAGGGCGCGTTGCGGCTGGAACAGGTCAGCCGCAACAACTTGCGCTCGGTCGACGTCGAAATCCCGCTCGGCTGCTTTACCGCGGTGACCGGCGTCTCCGGCTCCGGCAAGTCTAGCCTGATCAGCCAGGCCTTGCTGGAGCTGATGAGCGCGCACCTGAAACAGGCGGGGCCCGCCGTCGACGAGGGGGATGCGCTCGAAGACGCGCCCTTGGCGACAACCACTGGCCGTCTCGCCGGGGACCTGGCCGCAATCAGCCGCGTGGTCGAAGTCGACCAGAAACCGATCGGCCGCACGCCGCGCTCCAACCTGGCCACCTACACCGGTCTGTTCGACCACGTCCGTAAACTGTTCGCGGCGACGCCCGAGGCGCACAAGCGGCGTTTCGACGCCGGCCGGTTCTCGTTCAACGTCGCCAAGGGCCGTTGTGCGGTGTGCGAAGGCGAGGGCTTCGTCAGCGTCGAGCTTCTGTTCATGCCCAGCGTCTATGCGCCTTGTCCGGAATGTCACGGCACCCGCTACAATCCCGAAACCTTAAGCGTGACGTGGCGCGGCCGGACGATCGCCGACGTCCTGGGCCTGACCGTCGCCGAGGCGTGCGATGTCTTTGCAGAGGCGTTGCCCGTCATGCGCGCCCTGACGGTGCTGCGCGACATCGGGCTCGGCTATCTCAAGCTCGGCCAGCCGGCGACCGAACTGTCCGGCGGCGAAGCGCAACGCATCAAGCTGGCGACGGAGCTGCAGCGGGTGCAGCGCGGGGCGACCCTCTACGTTCTGGATGAGCCGACGACCGGCCTGCATCCGCGCGATATCGACCGCCTGCTTTTGCAACTCAACCGGTTGGTCGACGCCGGACATACGGTGGTGGTGGTCGAACACGATATGCGCACGGTTGCCCAATGCGACTGGGTCATCGACATGGGCCCGGGCGCCGGTGACGAAGGCGGCAAGGTCGTGGTCGCGGGCCCGCCGTCCGTCGTGGCGTCGCACCCCGCCAGCCGGACCGCGCCATTCCTGGCGTCGGCGCTGGCCTAGGGGTTCGTGTCGACGCGCAGGCATTTGCGGCCGTACGTATAAAGCCAAGGGGCCTGGCGTCCCGGAGCTATTTGGCGGCGACCAGGACAACGCCGACCAGGACGGCGGCATAGTGCGTGGCGGCGCCCGCGAGGACATGGCCGTGCCAGATCGCCCGCCGAAATTTGAGCTGCTTGCGCATGAAAAGAACGGCGCCGACCGAATAGACCGCGCCGCCGGCCGCCAGCAAGATGATCGTCGCCAAGGGGGCATTGTGAATGAGCGGCTTGATCGCCAGAACGACGATCCAGCCAAGCGCCAGGTAGAGCGTCGTCGTAACGACGTCCTTTACCGCCGGCAGGAAGAGCTTGCTGAGAATGCCCAGCCCAGCCAGGCTCCAGACGGCGATCGTCATGCCCCAGCTCCAGGCGCCGTGAAGCAGTTGGGTGGTGAAAGGCGTATAGCTGGCCGCGATCATTAGAAAGATGCCAACATGGTCCAGGCGGTAGAGCAGGGGCTGCCACTTCGGTCGAGCGAAATTGTACGCCGTGGAAAAGGCAAACATGGCAATGAAGCCGAGCGAATAGACTCCGATCGCGGCCGCGCGAGCGATCAGGCCGTGGCTGACGGCCAGTCCGAGCGCCACCCCGCCGCCGAAAAGCGCAAGCGCGAGTCCGAGCATATGGACGATCAGATCGGCCAGGCGCGCGGCGCGATGCGGGTAATGCGGGAGCGATGCTATTGGCGTGAACCTTGATCAGTTGGGAGGGGAGGCGAGACCAGGGACGACGTGATCGGCCGGCGGGGTAAATGCTGCCCGGGCGCGATCAACTCGTCTTCCGCCATATCTTTCATATTAATAAGGCGGTTTTCCGCCCTTCGAGTACGCGGATAGGTTCGTAGCGCTTCAACTGGATAATTGGATCTTATCGGACACTTTGCCGGAAATGACGTTTATTCCTGGGAACGTCCCCTTGGGGTCTCTGCAAGGCATTCGGTATTTTAACACCGCAGACGCATCAATCCCTTCGCTTATAAATATTCGTTTTATAAGGAGAGAGATTGGAGCGGGCGAAGAGGATCGAACTCTCGACATCCACCTTGGCAATTGCCCCGGAGGGGTATTTTTATCCATTTCCATACATTACCAGAAATGGAAAAAAGCATTAAAAAAGAATGGCTTGTGTGAATCTGCTGATACGTGGTAGATTCTGGAAATGGACGCCATTTTCTCCCGGGAACGTCCCCCTAGTGTCCCCAAAAATAGGGCGCAAACGCAAGGGGCACTTGGGTTTGGGTGGCGATTTTGTCTCCCGGGAACGTCCCCAAACCGGGGAAAACACGTTAGAAATACCATGCCGAAGCTCAGCGCGTTCAAAATCACCAAGCGGAGTATCGAGGCTCTGCCCGCGGAAACCGATGCCGTATATAGGGATTCAGAGCTGAAAGGCTTTTGCCTGCGGACCAAGCCGAGCGGCGCGAAGCTCTACCTTGTCAGATATCGAACTTTTGGTGGTTTAGACAGAAGCTACGCCTTCGCGCAGTATGGCGAACTTACCCCGGAAGAGGCCCGGCACGCGGCCAAACTGCTTTTAGGCAGGATCGCCGGCGGCGAAGATCCGGCGGGCGACCGGCGCACCGAGCGCAAGGCAGAATCCGTCTCCGATCTTTGGGACCTCTACCTGTCAGCCGTCGAACTGGGAATAAAGGACCCCTCCAGGGCGGTCGTCCGCGGGCGGGGCGGGCACCCGAAGCGGCCATCGACGATGCGAAACGATATCGGGGTCTACAAGCGCCATATTCTTCCTCTTATGGGCCGATTGAAGCTGAAAGACCTCAAATCGAAGGACGTCGCTAGGTTCATGACCGACGTCACGATCGGCAAGACCGCCACGGTGCAAAAGACCATACGCCACGGCAAGGCCCGGGTGACCGGTGGGGCCGGAGTCGCCACCCGCGCTTTGGGGCTCCTCGGCAGCATGATGAACTACGCCAAGCTGTTGGGTCTGATCGAGCACAACCCCTGCCTTGGCCACCGTCGCACGCCGACCAAACGGAGAAAGGTAAGGCTGAACCCGGAACAGTATTTTGCGCTGGGTGAGGCACTGCGCCTCTCGGAAGACATGGGAGAGCCTTGGCAGGGCCTGGAAGCGATCTGGTCGATCGCCCTGACCGGTTGTCGTAAATCGGAGATCGCCAAATTGCATCCGACGGAAGTGGATGTGACCGGGCAGGCCTTACGTCTTGAAGACACCAAGACCGGCGAGAGTTTGCGTCCGCTGGGCGCGGCGGCTTTGGCTGTCCTCAAACCGAGGCTCGGCAATCATGAGTTCGTGTTCTACGGGGTGTCGGACGAGGACAGCTACTTCAAGGGGCTGCCCGGAGTGTGGAAGCGGGTCATGGCGCGGGTCGATCCGCTCGTCAAAATGCCCCATCTGACCTTGCACGGTTTGCGTCACGCTTATGCGTCCCAGGCGGGCGATCTCGGGTTCGGCTTGCCGGTGATCAAGGAGCTGATCGGCCACTCGGCCGGAACGGGGGTCACCGAGGGCTATATCCATCATTTGGACACGTTGATGATCGCAGCGGCGGACAAGGTCGCCGGGGCGATTTACAACTACATGACCGGCGCGGCGACCGCCTTGTCGGCCAAGTCGCTTTCGGATCAGGAGACGGTTGAGGCCGATGCCCTGGTTTGGCAATCAGGCGCCGGTGGCCAAGTGGTCTCGCTCCAGGAGGCGGCGGTAATGTTGGGGGTCGGGCGTCCGACGGTGGAAAGGCTCATCGACGAAGGAAGCCTGGATGCGATGACCTTCGGCAAGCAACGGCGTATCGCGGTCGCCGACATTCTGGCGTTCAGGCGTGACCACACATTTTCGAAAAAGCAGAGGCAGGCCATGAGCCGGATGGCGTCACACCACGAAGATGCGGACCAACTGCTCAGTGCCGAGGAGGCGGCCCTTGTCCTTCGGACAGGCCGGCCGACCGTAATGCGGCTGATCGCAAGCGGCGAACTGCGAGCGGTCAAGGTCGGTGCGCGTTTTCGCCTGCCGGCGTCCGCCGTTCTAAGCTATCGTACAGTACACGCCGGACGTCGCGGACCTGTTGATGAAGCGGCCGTCTTGGCTGAATGGTCGCAACCAAACTAAACAAGCGAGGGGCAGGGAAAGTTTCTAGCAATGTCAAGTAGACCGCCAAAACGAACGGATGAGGAGCGCGATTCCGAGAACGATAAGCGCGAATTGGCCGATCCGGTGCGGGGCGCAAATTTTCTGCAGGCTCTCGCCCTCGAATTCAAATACGAGGGGCATCCCAAGCACAAGATGCATCCGCACGCATATGGATTGGCGACCTTCAGCGGGCGACGCGGCGACGCGACCTTCTGTGACCTTCACGCAAAGTTCCCGCCGGGTCGCATGCACCTCTTGAAGGGCCTGTTCCAAGACGGAATCAAAGCTGGATTGACGGGAGCGAACTATACCGCTCACGATGAACCGACTATAGTCTGGTGCATTGACGACAATGGCTGGATTTACGAGGCTCGGATTACCACCGCAAGCCAGGCTGTCTACCACGGTTTTCCGGTCCGAGCCGGGGAGGCGATTGCGCACGAGGTCATCAAGCGATATTCTGAATATGTCCGGCGCTTGAAGTCGAGTGCCGTTTCGGGCGGCAATCTTAAAGCCGCGGTGGCACACCTCAAACTATGCGAAGAAAAGCTCAAGAACGCTGAGGAAATGTACAGGTGAGCATCGTCAAAGAATTTTCAATCGATGCGACTTGGCCGGAACCGGTGGCAGAAGGTGCGCGCGACCTCGCTGATCTCTATGTCCGCACTGGAGACGAGACGCTGACCACGTGCATGACGCCTGACGGCGTGCGGGGATTTGTGCGCGTATCGGCAGTTTCAGTTGCGCTATGGCTGGTAGACAACTGGTGGCGATTGCGTTGGGAGGCGTTTCCCGCAAACCCTTCGCCAGCTTGGCGCACGAGGCATGAACTCTCATCCGGCATCGCCGGTGTCACTCTTCCGCCCGTAATGATCTACGGAATAGGCACGCAGGTTATGGTCGCGCCAAATTCTTTCGCGGCCCAGCAAGGTGGTCCCCTGAGATTCCTTCCAATACCGATCCAGTTGCTGGACGGGGAAACGTTTGAGCGGGGCGTTGCTGGGTTCGTCAGCAATGTTATTGAAACGTGTGCGGCTGCGATCGACGGGGCGACGCTTGCTAGACTCTACGGGCAGCTTTGCGAAGAGAAGGCCAGCGAGGCATTTTCCGCCTGGCGCAGGCTGGAAGCCCGACTGGGGTTCGATCCGGACAAGGCGCCGGAAGAAATGATGGCCACGCTCGCTCAAATGCAGGAGCAATACGGGGAGCAGGCGATTGAGGAGGCGGCATCGGCGGCGCCGGGGCCTCACGCCCTGGATGCACTAGAGACAGCCCTCGACCTCGTTAAGAATGCTTCCCTCGAAGTTGATCTTGGCAATGCCTGTGGCGCAGCTGCGTTGCGCATCCCGCTCGACTTGGCTCGGCCGACTTGGTTTCACGCGGAAGAGGCGGCGTTGAAATTGCGACAGCATTTAGCTCTCGGCGACCGGTCTTTTCGCTGGAACCATCTGGAACAGGTCCTGGGAGCGAAATGGGCCACCGTTATGGAAGCTCCACATCATAGCCAGGCGGTGCTCAAATATGCTGCACATTCTGAGGCTGGAAATGGCCGTCGCAAGGTGGCTTTGGATACCCAAGACTCACGCGACCGTCGCTTTGAAATGTCGCGAATTTTAGGCGATGCCATCTGGAGTGGCGACGAGGCGCTGGGATTTATCAGCCGCGCCAAAACCGATCGGCAGCGCTTTCAGCGAGCATTCGCACAAGCACTTCTGAGCCCGCCGGCGGTCGTACAGGATATGTTTGACGATCTCAGAGCTGAGGGTGACGATGTTGCCATCGGCACAATCGCGGACCACTTTGGCGTAAAGCCCCAAGTTATCCGGGCCATCCTTGTGAGCAAAAAGGTTCTTTTGCCAAATTCGTTGGTCGAGCAACTCGAAACCGCTAGATAGAGCAACATTTAGCGACGCGCACGGCGGGTACGACGGCGTGCAAGCATTGCATATCGACAGAATGGGCAAGGCAATGACTGTGTTGATCCGCAATCATGATGAATATTTCGCGGCCATGGGTGAATTGGCCAGGGTTGAAAGGCCTGAGCCGGGCACTCAAGATTTCGCACGCCACGACATGCTCGTGCGGGCCATCATCGCCTGGGAAGATGCACTCAATCCAGACAACGATCCGATCGATCCGATCGAGGTCATCGCGAGCGTGATATTGGATGACGAAAAGACCCAGGCCGATCTTGCGAGGCTTTTCGGCTCCGAGTCTCGGGCTGCGGCGATCATGAAAAAGCGGCGACGTTTGACCGTTCAAATGATCTATTTGCTAAGCAAGGAATGGAAGATTCCCGCCGATCTACTGATCCAGCCTTATCAACTGGTGTCCGGGCCAGTGGGCTGACGGGCCGCTCTGCGGATGGACCTGCCGACGTCCGGAGCCGGTCGTCGATAGCAGAAACAGCTCGGATTAGGCGAAGTGCCTTTGCTTACCCGCGAAGGCGTCGATGAGTGCTCTGAGTTCGTCATTCTGGACCATCTCCATGGCATGCTCAGGCGTCACCCAGCCGATCTGGCGTTGGTTGGCTTCCTTCCAGAATGACAAGCTGCTGGTGACCCTCAGCGGATAAACCGTCACTTTCGATCGCGTGCCCGCATCGCCGTCGTCGGCTTGCTTTTCATGCAAGAAGGTGCCGATCGGCCGGGGCGCGACCTGGCCGAGTACCCCGGCCTCTTCGTAGGCTTCCTGAGCCGCCGCCTTTGAATCGCTCATGCCTGTCATCGGCCAGCCTTTGGGCACAATCCACCGGCCCGTGCCGCGCGTCGTCACCAGCAGAATTTCGATGCTGCCCGCGTTCGTGATTCGATAGGGCAGGGCGCCGATCTGGTGCTGGATCGTTCCGGTCATCTCGTTGAGGAAGCCTGTTGCTGACGTCGATATGGATGAACAGAGGCTAGACCCGTTGACGCAGAACGCAACGAAAATCCGCCGCTTTTCGTCCGAATACGGAGTAATTAGTCATCGACCCGGACCAGGTGCGGCATTCGATCGATTTCTTGCTGCGCCATCTGAAAAGCGGTGCCTCGTGAATCGAGGTTGGCTAACAGTGGTGGCGAGCCGTCGCTAAGCGACCTTGCCCTAGCCAAAGCCGGCGACTTCGAGCGCGCCGCCCGGGGTGGCAAGTTCGTTGAAAATCGAGAGAAGGCTTGCGGCTGCCTGCTCGACGGCGACCGCGTGGCTCTTATAGGCCGCGAGGACCCCGTCTATACGCCGCTGCACCTGGCGGTCGTTCGCGGTGGGGGCGCCACACGAGGTCAGAATGATTTCGTTGAAATCTTCCACGAGCTCCCTGGCCGTCAAAGTGCCACGGTCGAGGCAATGGAAAAGGGCTTCGATATAAAGCTTTCGCTCTGTTTCAGTTTGAAGGTGGAACATCGTCGTCATCCAACTGCCGCCAATGGAAAATAATTCATTCGGAAGCGAAGGTCGGCAAGTGCATTTATTCGGCGCAGGTTCACATTTTGGCGACCGCGGCGGCACAATCGAAATTTTGTGTCGGATTTGCTCGAGCCGCGTCTTCACCGCTAATTGACGGCGAGCTGCCAATAGCTGGCCGCGATTTTATTCCGTTTCCCGTAAACCAAGGATGTCGGGCCATATTCAGCCCCCCAGCCGGCCCGGCAAAGAATGCGGACGCTCGCTTATCCCCCCCGCGAGCGTCCGCTTTTCTTTTGAGGCGGCCGAAAGCTTATCCACCATTGCCGGGGCTTTTGCCCACCGTCCTGGCCTCTAAGTCGCTACGCGGCTGCCCACCCAACGGGTCAGATGATCGACGACGTCGCGGTAGAAGGTTTGATAGAGTTCTGTCGACACATAGCCGATGTGGGGCGTCGCGAGGACGCCATCGGTATGGCGGAACGGGCTGTCGGCCGGCAGGGGTTCCCGGTCGTAGACGTCAACGGCAGCGCCGGCGATCGATTTTGAGGTCACGGCCGTGAGCAAGGCCTGCGCGTCGACGATCGGTCCCCGTGACGTGTTGATCAGGAAGGCGCTGGGCTTCATTAGGGAAAGGGATTGCTCGTCAACGATGCCACGGGAGCGATCACTCAGCACGAGGTGCACCGAAAGAAAGTCCGATTGCGCAAAGAGCTGCGTTTTATCAACGCGAGTGACGCCATGGGCGTCCGCCTTTTCGTCCGTCAGGTTCTGACTCCAGGCGATGACCTTCATGCCGAAGGCCTTGCCAATTCGCGCGACTTCGGCTCCGATATTGCCCAGACCGAGGACGCCGAGGGTCTTGCCGTGGAGACCTGTTCCCAGTGTCAACTGCCAGCCTCCGTTGCGCACGGCATTGGCCTCTACCACCAGGTTTCGGGCAAGCCCGAGGATCAGGGCCCAGGCCAGTTCGACCGTCGGCGATCCAAAGTAATTGGTGTTGGCGATCTCGATGCCGAGGTCGGCAGCCGCCTGCCCGTCAATCGAGGCGTTGCGGCCCCCGGTGGAGGCGATGAACTTCAGGTTGGGAAGTCGTTCAAGGATCGCCCGCGGCAGGGGCGTGCGTTCGCGCATGACGCAGAGGGCGTCAAACGGCCGCAGTCGATCAACCAAGGCGTCCGGGGCCGCGATCGTGTCGTTGAAGACGGAGATGTCCGCCTTGTCCTGGAGATAGGACCAGTCCGCCAGCTTGAGGGCGACATTCTGATAGTCGTCGAGGATGGCTATGCGGGGTTTGCTCGGTTCGGTCATGGCGCGCCTCAATGGTTTCCCCGGATTTGGGAAGCGCGTGCCGCCAGAACAAGGCGCGTGAGTGCGTGATTTCAGGGCGATCTCAATGTCGTCACGCAAAAAAGTTGTGGCATGTCGATCGATGCCATTGCACGTCAGGATTGCAAGCGGTAGTTTGTGTCATCGGACCATCCCCCCGGTCCGATCTCAAGACGGGCGCCCAATCGCCCCCCGTTTGGGCGCCCGCAATCTCTGCAACACACCAGATCCTCGGACAAACCTGCGTCAGGACAGGATAAATTCATTGAGCGCGGCAAATTCGGACGAGGCCCTTTACCGGAGCCGGGTCGATTCCATTCTGAAGGCTTTCACCGAGGAAGGCATGCAGACCAACACGGCGGCGGCATGCCTGGCGTCTCTGTTCCCAATAGCCAGCGAGACCGAAGAGACGGGATTCGCGGCGCCATGACCATGCTTCTACAGGACCTTGCCGAGTTTCCTGAGAGCAGGGCGAAAATCGCAGCCTGGGTCGTCAACACGATTCTGAATACCTGGCATCAAATTCGAACCGGCGAGGAGGTAATTGCGGCCGCTGCAGCGCTACAGTGCCGTGGACACGTCATCATATTCAACCCGGACGACGGCACTTTCTCGATCGATGGTCATGGGCCCTATTCGGGCGATGATATCCTGGACGAGGCGTCACGTCTCTGACCGCCCGTGCGCGGCTCTGCTCGCCAATTCAAACCTCGCATCTGTCTGGCCAAGAGCGTAGACGCTCGGTTAGGCCTCAATGCTCATCGCACGCATAAGGTCCACTACCCGCCGGCGCTGGGTATCGTTTGGAAGGGCAAGGAACGCGGTGCCCAGGTCGATCGCCTCGGCGCTTGTGAGGAATTCGTGGAGTTCCGCTTCGGGACCGCTCGTGCGCGGCACGGAAGGATTGCCATGGTAGCTCTCGAAGAAGTACGAGATCGGAACGTTGAGCGCGAGACCGATTTCAAACAGTTTTGACGCGCTGATCCGGTTCGAGCCGCGCTCGTATTTCTGGACCTGCTGGAACGTCAGGTTGAGGTGCTCCGCAAGCTTCATTTGGCTGACGCCAAGGGCTTTGCGCCGCTGGCGAACGCGCGTCCCGACATGGACGTCGACGCCGTGGGCACGCTCCAAGCGTGGGTCGTTGGTGGGCCGCATGATTTTCCTCCGCCATCTCAGTCTGTACCGTTAAGGAAATGTGACGGTGATGGCAACCATCCTATCGAGTGGTATTTCGCGCGGACTTGGTGAATGCGCGGTCGGAAGCAGGGGGCCTGCTTCAGGCTTCATATTGACGTAATAGGCGCGACCAAACACAATAGCCTGATGACGCTCAAGCAGGCCGGAATATTGTGTTTGGTTGCGGCTGGCACCACGTGCTTGGTGCCATTCCTGATCGCGGCGGGCGTCCATCTGTTGGGAGATATCTATTGGCCCGTCGCCTGGAGGGCTCGCGATCTCAATGATCTCCTGACGGTGCTTTTTACAGAAGTCGGCTGGAACTCGGCGCTCGGTTTTGGCCTTGGCGTCATAGGGTTGGTTCTATTGCTGACATCCCGACGCAGATAGCAAAGACTTGTTTCCACAGCGTAGCCTGGCAGAAAGCGGCTTGGTATCGCGTTTCAAAAATGTCGCATACGTCTCCACCATTACGTGATGCAAACGTTTGCGTTAATCCTGCTTTAACTCGCTCGCGCGATGGTTGGTGAAATTATTTCAATCAAGAAATAATAATCGGAGCACGCGTATGCCTACCAATCGCGATCGAACTGTCGAGACGATTCTCAACCAACTCGAACTGATGACCGAAATGGCCAACGCCGTGGGCGAGGATGAATTGGCTCGAGGTCTGCAATCGCTATTTGATACGACGCTTTCGACCTATTGCGATCGCAAACGCGAAGGCTTGGCAGAAGAGATGGCAGCGGCCGCACCTGACGGCCGGAGCATCTTTGAACAACCCGTTTCCCGTGCCGCATAAACGCGTGATCGCTAACGATCTCCGATCAAGACCGGCCGGAGCCGTGGCGGGAACATTTTCCCCTGTGCGCGCAGCAACCTGAAGGCCTGCCAGCATCGGCGTGGCTGGACCGGTGATTGCGTATTGGCAAACGAGAATATCTTCGACTACCGCCTCGTGAACCTGGTGGTCACTGCACGTTGACCGGCCTCGCGCTCGCGCCGGCTTTGGACCCGCCGCCCATCCCCCCCGTGGCGGCGCTAGCGGACGCCCTTGCCCCCCAGGGGCGTCCGCGTACCATCATCGAGTGCTCTCGTGGGGCGTGCCGCCATTTGGAAGGTTGAGCGCGTTTTCGGATTGGGAGGACGTGACATCCAACTCGCCGGATAGAGCGCATCGCGTCGAAGCAGCGGCGCAGATGCGCGACATATGGAAAACCGGACGCGATTACGAGGAAGCTCCTGAAGCGTGGGGCAGTGCCTGTTCCAGATCGTGTTTTTACGGGCAAATGAAGTAACTCCATGGCGAAGCCGAGACAGTGCTACGTCCAAGTTCATGTCCGATCTGGCACTTCGGACGACCTGGCGCCTTAGGCGCTATCGGAGTTTCAGATGAGTTTTGACGTACAGCGGATGGGCGTGCTCATGGAGCCCGACCTGAACAATCCGCACGAGGTCGAGGGCGTACTGAACCCTGCCATCGTCCGCGGCAAGGATGGTCACCTCTATATTCTCCCGCGGCTGGTCGGAAAGGGGAATTACTCAAGGATCGGGGTTGGCCGGGTCAAGTTCAACGATGCCGGCGATCCGGTCGGCGTGGAGCGGCTCGGCATCGCCCTTGAGCCGGAAACCCAATACGAGCTCGGCCTCGACGGCCGTGGCGGTTGCGAGGATCCGCGCATCAGTTATGTCGAAGCCCGCGGCCACTATGTGATGACTTACGCCGCATTGACGCCGCACGGGCCGCGGATCGCCGTGGCGCACTCGGACGATCTGATCCACTGGACCCGTGTCGGTCTGGCGCGCTTTCATCCCTACAAAGGGATTTCATTTTCCCTGGTCGACGACAAGGACGCGGCGGCCTTTCCCGAGCTTATCCACGATCCGGACGGCGTGCCATCGGTCGGCATGCTGCACCGTCCGATGTTCGACAACTCCGCACTCGGCGAGGCCCGCACGACCACAAGCGCGAGCGCGGACGATCTGGCCTTTGAAAGCATCTGGGTGTCGTACTGGCACGCCGGCCCTGACATGCTGAAGCCGCACAATCGGCAGTTTGTCGCCCACCGCCGGTTGGCGCGAGGCGAAGCCCAGTGGGAAAACGCCAAGGTCGGCGTGGGGGCGCCGCCGATCCAATGCCGCCACGGCTGGCTCTTGATCTATCACGGCGTGGAGAAAACCGAGCCGGAGAAGCCCGGCGGGCGAGGTCTAACCTATCGCGCCGGCGTTATGGTCCTGGCGCATGACGAGCGGCATACCGTGATCTATCGCGGGAAAGAGCCGATCTTGTCGCCGGAGACCGATTACGAACTTCGGGGCGCCGTTGATGCGGTGGTATTCCCGTCCGGAGTCGATCGCCGCGACGATATCGGCCAGCCCGATCGCTATGACATCTATTACGGCATGGCGGACAGCCGTATCGGCGTCGCCAAGCTGCTTGTCCCGCAAACGCTTGATGATCAGTCTACGGGCGACGGTCAAAAAGCCGAGCCGGCGCTCGGCGTGTAAGCTCCGACCGATGGCCAACCGCCAAAGAAAAGGCGGACGTCGCCGCCCGCCAAGAGAGAGTGGCCGTTGTGAACGTGGGACGGCCAAGCACACCCCTACACCGTCTGCTGGAAGAAGAAAACGTCTATGGCGCTCACGTTTTCTTCATTTGGAAGAATTGTGCAGCCTTTGACGCTGTGTACACAAGTGTAATTTGGGCACTTACTTTGTACGTTAATCAGATTTCCGCTTGAAGCGGCACGGTTGCGGCCTCGTAAAGATTGTCATGAAGCAATATTCAACCTTTAGGACGCGATTTACAGTCTGTATCGACAAGATCAGCGTGCGTCGATCTTCAAGGCCTTGAGAAAGGCCGCATTGATGCCCTGCTTGATGGCGAAGAAATCGGCCCAAGGATCTTTCTGCTTAGCAGCGCGCCCAGGCACGGTATGTATGGTGTACTCCGATGGCTTCAGCGCCGGCCGCAGCTCACTCCAAGCCAGTGGGGTCGAAACGGTAGCGCCCGGCCGGGCTCGCACAGAAAACGCTGAGGCTGCCGTCGAGGTCAGGTCGTTGCGCAAATAGTCGACGAATATCCGGCCCTTGCGGGCGGCCTTGGACATGGTGGCGAGGAAGCGCTTGGGATCATCGTGCGCCATCGATTCCGCGATGGCTTTGGTGAAGGCCTTGATCGCCGGCCAGCCGAACTTCGGTTCGATCGGCACGACGACATGCAGACCCTTGCCGCCGGTAGTCTTGAGGAAGCTTTCCAGGCCCAACTCGCGCATGCGGTCGCGGATTTCAGAGGCGCCTTCGATGACGTTGGTCCAAGGCGCTTCCGGATCGGGATCGAGGTCGAAGATCATCCGGTCGGGCAGGAGCGGGGCATCCGCCTCGCATCCCCAAGGATGAAGCTCGATGCCGCCCCACTGGATAAGCGACAGCAGGCCGGCCTCATCCTTGATCATCAAGTAGTCTTCGGTGCGCGTCTTGATCGGCACATCGACCGAATAGACGTCCTTCATAGCGCCCTTTTCAGGCGGATGCCGCTGGAAGAATTGCTGGCCATCGATGGTGTCCGGCGCCCGCAGCACCGATAGCGGTCGGTTGGCGATATGCGGCAGAATACGGTCTGCGATCGAGTGATAGTACTCGACCAGATCGAGCTTGGTCTCTCCGCTCAAAGGATAGACGACCCTGTCCGGGTGCGAGACGGAGACGCCGCCGACGTCGATCCGGTCGCGATCCTTCGTTGTTGTGCGCTTCGATGGCGCCGGCGCCGATTTGGCCGGCGTCGCCGCGGGAGCCGCCGCCACCTCGGCTTCGGCATCCTCGACGGCCTTAGCTACGGGGACTTCGCGGTCGCGGTGCACATCCTTGGCCTTCTTGTCTTCCCGCAGGCCCTGGAAGGAGGGATGGCGAAGCCGGCCTTCGTCGGTCCATTCGGTGAATTCGACCTCGCAGACGAGTTCGGGCTCGATCCAGATCCCCCGGCCGACGTCGGGCGGCAGTTTCTTGAACGGCTTCGGTACGGCCTTCAGGGCATCCATCTTGTTACGAATGGCGGCAAGGCTGTCGCCATTGAAGCCGGTCCCGACCTTGCCGGCGAACTGCAGGGTCCCGTCTTCGTAGTAGCCGAGAAGCAGAGAGCGAAACCCGCGACCGGCATGTTCGGACTCGGTGAAGCCGACGATGACGAATTCCTGGCGCTTGTGGCACTTGACCTTCAGCCAGGCTTCGGTTCGCCGGCCGGAATAGATCGAGTCGACGCGCTTGGAGATGATGCCTTCCATTTCCAGTGAGCACACCCGCGGCAGAAACTCGGCGTTCTCCGCGAAATGCTCGGAGAAGAAGACGCGATTATGCAGATCACGTCCATCGAGCAGCCCTTTCAGCCGCGCTTTGCGGTCAAGTAGCGGGTGCCGGGTCAGGTTTTCGCCATCGAGGACTAAGAGATCGAAGACGTAGTACTGAAGGTTTTCGCTGCGGTCGGCACCCAGCTCGTCTTTCAGCTTTTGAAAGCTGGATGCCCCTTCGTCATTGACCGCGACGATCTCGCCGTCGATGAGGGCTTGCCCGACACCCAATCGCTTCAACTCATCCGCAATGGCCTGGTATTTCGGGGTCCAGTCGAGACCCGACCGGGTCAGCAGGCGCACCTCGCCCTGGTCGACCAAGGCCATTGTCCGGTAGCCGTCGAACTTGATCTCGTGAACCCAGTTCGGGCCTTCCGGCACCGCATCGGCCAGGGTGGCGAGCTCAGGCGTCATGAACTTCAGCGGCTTATACGCTTGGGCCTTAGTGGCTTTCGTAGACTTCGCGGCGCTGCGGGCCTTCGGCAACTTCACAGATTTCGCGGGCTCGGGACCGCCGGCCATGCGGCTATCCGAGGCTTCACCGGAATGCCAGACCTTGTCGGCGTCGCCGGCGATCTCGTCCATGCTCCGGCCGCTGACGATGCTCGTGGCATTGGCGTCGAGCCAGGCTTCGGCGTCTTCGTCGAAAGCGTCGCCGTCGCGGTGTTTGATCAGAAGCCAGTTGTTGCGGCCCTTATCCTGCGGGCGAGGCTTCATCCGAGCCAGCACCCAGGAGCCATGTAGCCGCCCGCCATGCAGGTTGAACTTGAGATCGCCCTTCTTCAGGCCCTCGTGGGGATCGCCGATCGGCTCCCACGTCCCTTCGTCCCAAAGCATGACTGTGCCGCCGCCATACTCACCTTTGGGGATGGTACCTTCGAAGGAACCATAGGCGACGGGATGGTCCTCGACTTCAACAGCCAGCCGTTTGTCGTCGGGATTTGGGCTCGGGCCGCGCGTCACGGCCCAGGATTTCAGGACGCCGTCGAGTTCAAGGCGGAAATCGTAATGCAGGCGCGTGGCGGCATGCTTCTGGATCAGGTAGCGATTGCCGCCGACCGGTGCGACGACGCCACCGGGCTCTTGCGTCTTGGCGAAATCGCGCTTTTCCCGGTACTTGGCTAGACTGTCGCCTCGTTCGTCCATGATCAGCCGGCTTTCCGGCGCGCGGGCGCCTTGGGCTTATCGGCCTTCGCCACGGCGGGCTTTTCCGGCTTGGCTTTTGCGGGCGCGGGAGTGTCATTGGCGGCCGCGCCGGGTGCAGGGTCCTTCAGGCTGGCGCGCAGCGCATCCATCAGGTTGACGACCTTAGCCGTCGGCCGTTCCTCGGGCATGACCGGTTCCCGCTTTTCGATGCGGGCTTCGACCAGTTCCTTCAGCGCGTCGCTGTAACGGTCATGGAAGGTCTCGGGCTCGAAATCGCCGACCTTGCGCTTGATCAGTTCCTTGGCCAGGTCCTTTTCGTCGCTGGCGATCTTGGCGTCCTTGATATCGCCGAAGACATAGCCGCTCTTCTTGATCTCGTCGGAATAGTGCAGGGTCTCCAGCAACAGGCCGGGACCGCACGGCTTGACCGCGCACAGACGCTCGCTGCCCGAAATAACGATTTGGCCCAGGCCCATGACCTTCATCTCGCGCATCGAGTCGCGGATGACGGCGAAGGTGGCCAAATCGCCCTTCGCCGTGGGCGCCAGGTAGTAGGGCGTATCGAAATAGACCGCGTCGATGGCGTCATAGGGAACGAAGCGCACCAGTTCCATCGCCTTGCTGGACGGGATCTTCAGTTCCTTGATCTCCTCGGGATCGAACAGGACGTATTCGCCCGTGTCGACCTCATAGCCCTTGACGATGTCCGCGCGATCGACCTCGACCTCGCCGGCGACCAGCTTTTGCCGGACGCGTTCGCCGGTCGGCTTGTAGATCTGGTGGAAGGCGATCTTTTGCCCGGCGTCGATCGCCGTGAACATCTCGACCGAAAGCGAGACCAGCGACACGCGAATGGTGCCGGACCAATAAGGACGTACTGCCATGACTGCCTCGATTTTTGCGAGGTGAAAAACGACTCAAGGGCTAGCGTAAAGGCAGTAAGGAAGCAGTCTGATTCCCCAATGACCTCGTTTGTCGGCGGTCACTACATACGTCGATTAATTTGCGTATCCTTCAATTAAGTCCACAAATGCAACTACCGCAAGAAAACATTGTTATATAACGGAAAAGGGGAAATTCACTCTCTCCTTTAAGATTTTCTTCAGGTGGTTCTTACAACCTCGGCGCCATTCGGGGGCTGACAGCAAAAAGCTGTCCGGGCCGAAGAGGCAAAGAATAGCGGGGGCGCGAAGTGTCTGGCTTTTCAATCAATACGAATTCAGCAGCGCAGATCGCCCTGCAGAATCTGAGCGCGACGCAGAGCAAGCTGCAGCGAACTCAGAACATCATGTCGACCGGGCTCAAGGTCGCCAGTGCCCAGGACAATGGCGCGACCTACGCCATTGCGACGCGAGAGCGCTCGGACGTGGCTTCGCTTGGCACATTGCAGACCGGCATCGAAAACGCCAAGTCGGTGACGGACGTCGCCCTTTCCGCGGGCGATTCGCTGCAAAGCCTGTTGAGTGAGATGAAGGAGAAGGCGCTCGCCGCATCGGACAGCTCCCTCGATACGACGTCGCGTAGCGCGCTCAGCGGCGATCTTCAGCAATTGGTCGAGCAATATAACCAGACCCAGTCGTCGGCGGATTTCAACGGTATCAACCTGCTGGAAGGGCAGTCGTTAAAGGTACCCGCCAGTCTGAACGGCGGGACGATTACGGTCGCACCCGTCGACATGGCGCTGGGTGGTTTCGGGGGGCTTTTCTCCGGGTCCAGCTCTCAACTGGCCAACCTTTCTACAACCATCCCGGTGTCGTTGAGCACCACGACCCTGGCTTCGGAATGGACCGAAGCGCTAGACATGGCGATCGACCAAGCCGGCGCACGCCTGGCGGCGCTCGGCACCCAGTCAAGCCAGCTCGATAGGCAGACAACGCTGCTTAGCAAACTCTCCGACACGATGACGTCGGGGATCGGGAACCTGGTCGACGCCGACATGGCCAATGAGAGCGCGACCCTGCAATCGCTGCAGACCAAGGAACAACTGGGCGTCCAGGCCCTGTCGATCGCAAACCAGGCACCGTCCGTCGTCCTTTCGCTCTTTCGCTAAAATTGGGTAATCTGTGAGGGCGCTATCTCGTTAGCGTTAGAGTGCGGGTTTCGAAAAGGGATCGCCTCGACGACCGCGTCGGCCGGTGCAATATCTCGACCGTCTTTTCTTCGCTGTTCACAGCAAAGGCGCGTCCGCGCCCCTTCAGGTGACGACGGCGAATGCGCAGCGCTAATGTGGAAGTCCCGCGTCGCGCCGAAAAATGAGCTTTCCCAAGCGGGCGTGGGTCTGCTGCCGTTGTCGAATCGCGGCGGGCGTGCGCGAGGATCGACTCCTGGGTTGCGGACGAACCGCAAGCCGTGACAGTCGGGCACTGCAGACCATCCACAGGGTAAGACGAGGCTCTAGACTGGTTACCACCCCTCGATTTCCTCCCTTGTTCAACCCTTACAAGAGAGCGGCGAACCCCACCCGGAATTTTACGGGAACCGCTCTACATTTGGACGTTTCGGGCCCATTTGCGGTCCTTAGAAAGGTCGATCATGCGAGACAAGGTATCCCTTCACGGTAAGCGTGTGCTCGTCACGGGCGGAACGACCGGCATCGGCCGGGCCACGGTCAAACTTTTGGCGGGTGAGGGCGCCCGCATCGTGACCTTCGGACGGCATCAGCCGGAACTCGACGATGCTTTGGTCGCCGTGAAAGGCTTGCCCGGCGAAGTTTTCGGCCTGACGGCTGATGTTTCGATCAAGGAGGACATCATGAAAGTCTTCGCCGAGGTCGACGATGAGCTCGGCGGCCTCGACATCCTGGTCAATAATGCGGGCGTCGCCTTGCAGCCCGTCCAGGACATGTCTGACGACGATTGGCGCTATGGCGTCGAGACCGATTTCGTCGGCTATCTCGCCTGCGCGCGACAGGCCTTGCTGCGCATGCAAAAGCAGTCTCACGGCCATCTTGTCTTCGTCGGGTCGGTCAGCGCCGAGCAGAAGTCGCCAGGCAAAAGCACCTATGCGGCGACCAAGGCCGGCGTGCAGGCCTATGCCGAGACCCTGCGCAAGGAAGTCGCCGAGCAGAATATCAAGGTGACTCTGATCGAGCCCGGCCTGGTCGGTGCCGACCTGCAAGGGATGCCGGTCGAGGAACAGCGCCAGAAGATCGCCGCCGAAGAAATGCTCTACGCCGAGGACCTGGCCGAAACCATCATCTTCGCCCTGACGCGTGCCAACCGCACCGACATTGTCAGCCTGCGCACAGAACCCCGCCTGCAGGGTGCCTGACCAAGAACCGTGACGGAAAGTGATCCGCGACCCGGATAAAAGGAGATGAAGATGTCAGAATCCGAAACCGCCTTGGAGCCAGACGCGGACCCGGAATTGGGTTTGCAACGAAAGATCGTCCGCCAGGAAGGCGAAGGACCGTCGCTGATCCCGTCGCCCGAGGATGCGCGCAAGGACGGTCTGCCACGCAAGGTCGAAGACGACGGCGCATAAGGCATCGCGCCGCTTTTCAAAGACCGTTCCCGCTCTAAATCCCGATCGCTTGCTTCAGCTTGTCGGCGGATAACGGCATATCTCGCAATCGTACGCCTGTGGCGTCGGCAATGGCATTGGCCAGGGCGGCCGAGGCCGGTCCCTGCGCTGTTTCGCCAGCGCCAAGGAAGGGTTGTCCCGGCCGGTTGAGAATGTGCACCTGGATGTCACCCGGTACCTGCGAAAACCGCATGATCGGATAGGTGCCCCAGTCGAAGCTGGTTCGCTTGTCGGCATCGAAGGTGACCTCCTCGAACTGCGCCCAGCTCAGCGACTGAATAATGCCCCCTTCGATCTGGTTGGCGAGACCGTCGGGATTGGCAACTTGGCCGGCGTCGACCGCGGCATGGATGCGATCGATGGTGACGATGCCCGTCTCGCGTTCAACCTCGATCTCCATGGCGATCGCGCAATAGGCCGCCAGGTTCTTGTAGCGCGCAAACGCCATGCCGCAGCCGCGGCCGCCGTCGCCGCGCGGCCGGTGGGGCCAGCCGAAGCGCTGTGTCGCCTCGACCATGACATCGCGGGCGCGCGGATCGCTCATGTGCGCCAGGCGAAAGGCCAGGGGATCGATCGTGGCGACGCGGGCCAGTTCATCCATCATACTCTCGATGCTGAAAACATTGAGGTGGGCGCCCAGCGAACGCAGGGCGGAGACGCGCAGCGGCATGTGCGGCACGAAGCGATAGCGCACATCCATGTCGGGGAAGTCGTACAAGGGGTTGGAATTTCTTTGGCCATCGCCCTCCGGCATGGGCGCGGGCTTGGGAATCTGGGGCGGAAAGGGTTTGGCGATCTGCTGCGCCACCGCATAGCCGCCGGCCTTCGCCGGGCGCATGCTGTGCGTATTGCTCCAGACATCGTAGCGCCAGCGCGCCACCTTGTTGTCGGGGCCGAGACTGGCGGTGACTTCGGTGACCATGGCGCTGCCGCAGGGCTCCCAGCCGAATTCCTGTTCGCGCATCCATTGCAGGCGGATGGGCCGGCCGGGCATGGCCATGGCGATCAGCCCGGCCTCCGCGGTGACGTCGTCGGAGCCGTTATGGCCGTAACAGCCGGCGGCCGGTGTGTGGATGCAGCGTACCTTGTCCGGCGGCAGGTGGACCAGTTGCGCTACTGCGCGCTGCATGTCGAAGACGCTTTGGCTATGCGACCAGATGGTCAGGTGGCCGTCCTGAAAAAGGGCGACCGCGCAGGACGGACCGATCGAGGCGTGATTGAGCCATGGCCGGCTATAGGATGCGGTCAGGGTCTTGACGGCGGTTCCGCGGCTCTTGTGGGTATTGAGGACCGAGATATCGCGCGCCGGAAGAGTGCGGATGCGGCGCCGGCCTTCACGAGCGGGTAACCGCGGCAAGACGCGCCTGAAGTCCGAGGCCTGGGCGATGCGCATGGCCTGGATCGCCTGCCATTCGGTCTCGGCGACGACCGCGCAAAAATGACCGTTCTGGACGATATCGACGACGCCCGGCGTCGCACGCGCCTCAGCCATTTTCGGCGCCGTCAGCACCGTGCCGAAGCTTGGGCCCCGCACGACGCGGGCGTGCAGCATGCCGGGCAGGCGCAGGTCCTGAACATAGGCCTGGCCGCCGGTCAGCAGGCCCGGGATATCGACGCGCGGCAAAGAGTGGCCCAGGGTGCGAAATTGCGCCGGATTGCGGCGGGGCGCGTCGGCGATGGCTTCGACGTGTAGCGACAAGGTGGCGGCGAGGGCGCCGTAGTCGACGCGGCGGCCGTCGGGCGCGACGACATGCCCGTCGCCGCTGGTCGACAGCTGGGCCGCCGGCAGCTTCCAGGCGCCGGCGGCCGCCTGCGTCAGCAACAAGCGCACATTGGCGCCGGCGTTGGCTATGGCGGTCCCGCTATCCTGCATCGAGTGGCTGCCGGCGGTGACGCCCTCGTCGGGCGTGCGCGCGGTGTCGGCGGTTATCAGCTCGATGCGGCCGGGTACGACGTCGAGCTCTTCGGCGGCGACCTGGATCAAGGCGGTGCGAATCCCCTGGCCGAGCTCCGCCTTGCCGGAAAAGACGGTAATGTGGCCCTGCGGCGTGATGCGGATCCACGAATCGAGCTCCGGCGTCTTTTTGAGGCTGCCCTGCAGATCGGGGCGTTTGACCTTTTTGTCCTGACCGCCTTCGCCGCCGGAGGCCTGGCCCTGGGCTAAGGCTTGCGGCGCCAGGCTGAACATAACTAGCAGGCCGCCGGCCGCCAGGGCGGCGCGGCGGTCGATGACGTCGTTGTCGTCAGGCGGCCTCACCCGACGTGCTCCGCGGCCGCCCGCCGGATGGCGCGCAGGATGCGCATATGGGTGCCGCAGCGACAGAGATTGGGTTGCATGTGGCGGCGGATGTCGCTCTCGCTCGGGTGCGGATGGACGTCGAGCAGGGCTTGGGCGCGCATGATCATGCCGGCAATACAATAGCCGCATTGCGCCGCCTGTTCGGTGGCGAAGGCTCTTTGCAGCGGATTCATGTGGTTGGCATCGCCCAGGCCTTCGACGGTGCGGACCTTTCGGCCGACGACCGCGGCGACCGGCGTCACGCAGGAAAAGATCGCCTTGCCGTCGAGATGGACCGTGCAGGCGCCGCATTGGCCCAATCCGCAACCGTATTTGGCGCCGTTGAGCTTCAGGTCGTTGCGTAGCACATAGAGCAGGGGTGTGTCGGACGGGGCGGTGACCTCGTGGTCCTGGCCATTGACGTGAAGGGTGAGCGTCATGAGGTGGCGCCTTCCTTGCGGGCCTTATGGACGTGGTTTGGCAGGTCGCGCCACGCCGGACGGTCGCTGTAGCGGGCGCGAACATAGGCCAGGACGGCGGCTGCCTGGAAATCGGTCAGGCTGTCGCCAAAGGGCGGCATGAGCGGGCCGCGGCCGGCGACAGGCGGAGCGATGCCGCCCACAATGGCGGCGGCCGCGCTGGTCGGATCGTCATCGCGGACATCGCTGGCCAGGGACAGGTCGGGCCGGCCCTGGCCCATCATCGGTGCGCCGCTGTCGTGGCAGCCGGCGCAGGCACCGGCACCGGAGAACAGGCGGGCACCTTGCGGGAAGGCCTGGGCGGCCGCTGCGGCATGGTCGATCGACGGGACGGACTTGGTGGGCGCTGCGGCCGGCATTTGCGAGGAGATGTAAAGGGCGATGGCGCGCAGGTCGCTGTCCGGAAGGCTGGACAGGTCCTGAACGACGGGACCCATGGGACCACCGGCGGCGCTGTGGTCGGCAGACAGGCCTGTCTTGAAATAGGTGTAGAGCGTGTCCTGGGTCCACGGGCGCAGGGCCGGGTTATGTCCGTCAAGCGCCGGTGCGCGCCAGCCATCGATCGGGGCGCCGGCATAGGCTTTGGCTCCATCCTCGGCGCCGAGCGCATTTCGGGGTGTATGGCAGGCGCCGCAATGGCCTAGTCCTTCCACCAGATAAGCGCCGCGGTTCCCTGCGGCTGAGCGGCTGGGATCGGGCGAGGTCGGCCCCTTGTGCAGGAAAAGCATCTGCCAGCCGGCGAGCAGGGGGCGAAAGCCGAGCGGCGGGATCAGGCGGTTGCCAGGCGTCTTGGCCTCGACGGGCGTGCGCGTCATCAGGAAGGCGTAGAGATCGTCCAGGTCGGCGGCTTCGACGTGAGTGAAATGCTCGTAGGGCAGGGCGGGATAGAGGCGATGACCGTCGCGTGACACTCCGGCGGTCATCGCGCGACGGAAGGCTTCGACGGGCCAGGCGCCGATGCCCGTTCGGCGGTCGGGGGTTATATTGCTGGCGTAGATGGTGCCGAACGGGGTGGCGATTGCCCGGCCGCCGGCAAAGAGGCGGCCGTCATCGGTTGTATGGCAGACGCTACAATCGCCCAACTTGGCCAGGGTGGCGCCGCGGGCAATCTGCTCCGAAGGGAAGGTGGGTGCTGCAACGAGCGGCGCAATCGACGGCCGCCAGGTCAAGGCCAAGGCGATCACAACTACGAGTCCAAAGGCAAGCGCGCCGTAGATCAACCATGGTGGCGGCTTCGTATTCAATCTGCTGACCCGACACAGTGAAAATGGCCCCGGTTACCGGGCTTACCGAGCATGGGGAGGCATAAAGAGGCAATGCGCCGGCTTAGCTGTGCATCGACGCGTGCCTCTCTTCGAAGCCACGGTCTGTCGCCCGTTCGGGCAAGCCGAGATGTGGAAGCCATTCTTCGCGGCTGCCGATCCAGTTTTCGTAGGTGGGCGCAAACAGGCTGGGCTCGTCGAAGCTGCCCATGTTCATTTCGATTTCGGCGCCGTCGTCTTCCTGGTAGCAAATGGCAGAGGAGCAGATTTCACAGCTGAGCCGGCTGGCATGGTCGGAGCTGCGCCAGGCTTTCAATGAGCCGGCGATGAATACCTGGTGAAACCTGAAAACCACGAAGGGATTGAAGGCAGATCCGTGGAACTTTCGGCACGTCATGCAATGGCAAAGGCCTGCGCGTAAAGGCTTGCCCACCGCTTCGAACCTGACCGCACCGCAGGCGCAGCCCCCAACATATCTCGCCATCTTCATCTCCTTGCAGACGGGCAGAGCGGGCCAGGCTTCAGCGGTCGGCTGGGTCGCCAAGATCCGCTTCGCTGTCGATTTCTGTATGCGCGTCCGGCGGTGTCGTCTTGTCGGTCGGCCGCTTCGAAGTTTCAGTGTTTCCGGTCTCACCGTCTTTGTAAGGATGGTCAGCGGCGGCATCCGTCTTCGGACCATAGTCATTGCTGTTCATCGGCATCGACCTTTTCGGTTTCTGGATGACCGACATCGTACGGCGAACGCGATAAGTAATCAGTTCGGCTAATCTCGAGTAGCAACCCGGAATTGACGGCGACGAGCCAATTGAATTTTTACAGCCAGCCAATGCATGTCTGCGCAAAACAGGTGGATATTTTTATGCAGACCCATCCCTTGCTGATCGAGCGAAGCGTTGGCGCGACCCTTTGTGCGTTTCAACGCGGTCAGGTCACCCCCGAAGAAGCGGAGCTGGATTTGGTCGAATTGATCTCGACGCAGATCAGCGGCCGAACCAGCTACGCTACGGCGGTGATCGGCTTCTATGTTCGGGCCAATCTCAAGTCTTTGGCGGCAAAGGAAATCGCTCTGGCCGATGTCTTCGACACGATGGTCGACGCTGCGGCAGAGGCCGCTCACGGCCATATTCCAGCGACCGTGAAACTCTCTCAGTCCTTTATCGGCGCCCGCCAATAGGCGCATTGCCCTGCGCCTAAGAGAAGTCGCCGTGCCAAAGCCGCGGGTGACGCAGCCAATAGATCAGTGCAACGGCCATCAGGCCGAGCAAGGGGAGGGCTTCAAGCGCTTGCACGATTAGCCTCAGGGTGGACCGGCGCGAAGGGACAGGTCCAGCCGTCCGGCACGCGTCGGCCGCTATATTGGCTAGCTTCCGAGGTTTCGCCGTGGCGCGCCAGCATGGGGTTGGGCGAACCCTGAAGTGCCGTGTCACGATCGATAATGCTCTTGCGCAGCGTTTCGTAACGTCCTTCTGCGCGCAAGGCTTCGAATTGGGCATGGGCATTGAAGACGAGGACGGGCGTTTTGAACCGGCGCGCCAATCGCGACGCGCCCGGATGCAAGCCGACGACAAAGAAGGCTTCGCCGCCAAAGCTCAGACTGAAGGCGTTGTGGTCGGGATCGGGGCTGACGCGTTGGTCGTAAGCTTCGCCAGCCGCCGCATCGAGCGCTTCCAGATGTTGAATTCGATCCCAGAGGGCGCGCTCGAATTCCGGCTCCGACAAGGTGTCGCGGGTCGGGAACAGGACGGCGAAGGTTTGGAAGGGATCCGGCGTTTGTGAAAACGCCTTGGCGAAATCGCGTAGAGCGGCATAGATCGGCTGATCGTCGCGGGGGCAGCGCAGGTCGCCGGCGACCAGGATCTGCATCTGGCCGCGGGCCAGGGCCGACTTGGCGCCGACGCAGGGGAAGGTCTTGTCCTTGATGTGGGCTTCAAATCGTTCGATCAGCGCGCGCTGGGCGGTGATACTTTCATCGTCGGTTTGGGACGCCAGGAACACGGGTGGACTTCCTTTTTGTTGGAAGTTCAAAATAAAGGTTGGCGGCTAAGGATGAAGCTGGCGATTGCCCGGGCCGGGAAAAGGATCGTATAAGAATTATGCGTCCACTTTGACACATTATGCTGGAAGATCGCTTCCTTTTACACAATTATTGCTGGAATAAGGTCTTTCGATATGCGGGCTTTATCTCGAATTTCCTATCAAGGTGGGAAACTGGGAGAATGTCATGGTTATCGAAATCCCCGCGCGGTCGGGCGCTGCTTTCAAGCTCAACAAGGGACAGCGTCTTCGGGTCATCGACCCGCAGGGCGAACAGGTGTCGGACATGCTGGCTTTCAGCGCGCTCGATACGGACGAGGTGATCTCGTCCGGGCGCAGCTTGGACTATGCCAGCAAACTTTTCCTGACGACGGGCGACCCACTTTATTCCAACCGGTCGAATATCATGCTGCGCATCGTCGAGGACACAGTCGGGCGGCATGACTTTCTGTTGACGCCGTGCTCGAAGGACACTTTCCGCATCATCTATGGTGACGAGCATCCGCACCACGGCTGCTTCGGTAACCTGTCGCATGCTCTGGAGCCCTACGGCATCGAGCCGGACCAGATCCCCGTCGCTTTCAACATCTTCATGAACGTCCAAGTCAATGGCGAGACGGGCGAGCTGAAGGTCGATCCGCCAAAATCGAAGGCGGGTGACCATATCCTCTTCGAAGCCGATATGGACCTGATCGTGGCCCTGACCGCTTGCTCGGCGCTGCAATCGAACAATTATGCGTTTAAACCGATCCACTATCAGATTGAGGATTCGGCGCTGGCGCCGGCGGTGGAAGATGTTCAATCCGGAGCGGTGGCCGAGGCTTGATCCTTTACCGGGGCCTTTCGACATGCCAGGGTCGGATGGCTTTCAAAGCCGTCGAAGTGCTCCGTAATGCCGAAGATAGATGAGATCCTGATCGCCCGGGGCGACGGCTTCGTGACCGAGGTGACGGGCGAAGTCATGCTGCAGTTCGGCGGCTTCGTCGGCGATCGGCACTTCGGGCTGACCCGGCCATCCTGCTCGCGCACCCCTTGGCACACGCGCGGAACGACGATCAGCAATACGCGGCAGATTTCGATCGTTTCGATAGAAGAATGCGCGGCGGTCGCTCATGATATGGGCATCGCGCGTATCTACCCGTCCTGGCTCGGCGCCAACCTGGCCACCCGCAATATCCCCGAGCTCAGCGCCTTGCCGCCGTCGACGCGTATCGTGTTTCCGTCGGGCGCGACCTTGTTCGTGACCGAAGAGAATGTACCGTGCCGCCAGCCGGCGAAGGTCATTGCCCAGGAATACGGGCATCCGGAGCTTGCCGCTCATTTCGTCAAACAAGCCATGGGCCGCCGTGGCGTCCTGGCTCTGGTCGAGCGGGAGGGGCTGATCAAGACGGACGATCGACTTAAGTTGATCGTCCCGCGAAGCCGCAAGACATGAAAGCAGGACGCCGATCCTGGCCAGGTCGGCGCTCGTCGGTAATTCATTCTAAACGCCGCTGGTGCATCCTGGGGTAGTGTTTCAGGGGGTGCCCATGGCGTTTTCAATCGAAGGTTCGACGTCGGACGAGCTAAAAATTCTTCTGGTGGAAGATAGCCGAGGTGACGCCACGGCCTTCAGGCGCGCCATGGCGCGCATCAATCCTTCGGTGAGCGTATCCGTCGCTTCCTCGGCCGAGGAAGCTATCTCACTCTTCGAGCGCGGAGCCGATTTCGGGCTGTGCCTGTTCGACATCAACCTGCCCAGACTCAATGGCCTGGAACTGCTCGCCAGGGTGAAACCCTGGCGCCAGTCATTGCCGATAATGATGCTCAGCAGTTCGGAAGCAGCCACTGAAATCAGCATGGCTTTTTCGCGCGGCGCGGACGGCTATGTCGTCAAGCCATCCGATTTCGGCGGGTTTGACGATATCGCGCGCTATCTTTGCGACCTCTGGTTCGAGGGAACGCCGTCCCAGCACGCTGGGAAGGCAAACGTCATCCTGCCGAACGCGGCCTGACCCGCCGGCCTGACGGGATTACTCGGCGGAACGGGCCGGCTCCGCTCGGCATTACCCTAAAACCTGCCGGATCTGCCGGGAAACCCCGTGAGCCTTCTTGTGGACCCGCATGATGTGGCTGACGGCCCATGCGATTCAGGCGATGCCGGGGCTGAACGACAGGCCTAGGTCAACCGCACAGGCTTGCAACGCAGATTGCCCATAGGTTTCTTACGGGGAATGTCTGTCATCATGGCTGTATGAAAAATCACATGAACGCATACTGGCTCTACGACTTACCCCACTGGCTTTTTGCCTCGATTATCGTCGTCGTTTTCGTCGGTTTGGCCCTCGCCGGTGTTTTCGCGACAAAGCGATGGGTTCGCAAACTTCATGTCACGGACCATTCCCACAACGATATCGTGGGCTACTTCCTCGCCTTCGTCACCGTGGTCTATGGAATTACCCTGGGCTTGGTTGCAGTCGGCACCTGGGAAAATTATTCGAAAGTACAGGCTCAGACGGACGGTGAGGCTCAGACTGTGGCGAGTATGTATCGCGACGCCGGCGCCTATGACGAGCCGCAAAGGTCGATACTGCGCCAAGACCTTAGGCTCTATCTGAAACTTGTCGTCACTCAGGACTGGCCCTTGCAGCGCAAGGGAATCGTGCCTTCGGCATCTGGCCCGGCGCTCGATCAGTTCGAAACGGACCTAATGAGCGTCAAGGCGACCGACCGGACCAGTGACATCATTCAGGCGGAAATATTCAAGAAGTTCAATGAACTCGTGGAGGCGCGCCGAAGTCGCCTTCGCTCCGTCGTGGGCGGACTGCCAGGGGCAGTGTGGTCACTTGTCATTCTCGGCGGTCTGATAACTGTCGTGGTCACCTGGTTCTTCGACGCCAAAAGTCTCGGCATGCACCTGTGGATGACAGGCCTGTCCGCGGCGCTGCTCGGCCTGGTGATTTTCCTCATTGGCACCTTGGACAGTCCCTATCGAGGGACGGCGAGCATCGATCCGGACGCCTACCAAATGCTTTATGACCAATTGGGAGGGATACAAAAATGAACCGACCCGGTTACTGGAAACATGGCGGAACAATCAAGGCGTGGCGTTAGCGACCCTTAAAATAGGGGATCTCATTGTGGCTTTGCCCGACACAGATATTGATCGCAAGGGGAAAGCGTGGCCATGGCAGATCCTCCACCGGACGCAGCACCGGTCAGGACGACGCTGAGCAGGGCCTCAACACCCCTCGCCGGTCGCGGGCAGATATCGCAGAAATTATGCTGAGTGGTGTGACCAGCCCAGGCGTTCCCCGGTATTGGCAACGCGGTAATAGCGCGCGGGTTCGCTCGTCGTGTCGTTGACCGGTATCACCTGCCGCTGGACGGATGATACGGATGGCCGGGCGAATCCTGGCGGGGTGACGTCACGGAAAATCTGGTCGAGGCGAAACGCTTGTGGCTGTGAACCGAAAGTACGGTTTCGTCGCTGCTGAGCCGCTTGTGCAATACATGACCGCAGCCGTTCGCAACTCGAGCTGACACGCCGAAAAGCTTGCCGTCGGCTTCAACCGTCAATCGTTCGCCGCGCTTGTACGACCGGCCCATTTGGGCAAGGTTTTCCGCGCTGCGGCGACTTCGTCCGCGGTCAGAGGATTTCCCGCGGATGGATGCGCCGGATTATATCCAAGTTCCTGTCCGCTCGCGGACACGATCGGATCGCCTTCGCCGATCAGGTAGTAGAAGGCGGGATCCTCGGCGGCAGCCGCCAGCACGAGACGTTTCATTTCGTGGACCACGGCCTCGAACGTCAAGGCGCCCGTTGCCACTTGATCGAGATATTTGCGGATGTGGTAGTCCAGATATGGATCGGCATTACCGGAGATTTCGAGGGTCACGCTTGCGCTCCAAACAATGGCGGACTCCGGTGCGCTATCGACAAGCGCTGGACAGCGTGCAGTCTCGCTACCTGACGGAGCCATTCAATCTTTATTTGGCTGCGCCTTTGGGTGACGGCAAAAGCTTGTGAATTCCCCTTTTGTCTCCAGACCACGATGGGTGAGCGCTCGGACAGGATGGTTTATTGTCGGAACGGCTTCCGATTCGGAGGCGCGTTGGAGCCCACACATCGATGCCCCTGTCGTCGGACGATCTGAGTACCTTCTTGCCTCTGTTCGAGGCCATCCAGTTCGAGTTTGAAACCCTTGAGGCGAAGCGCGCGCCGTCCGGAATCGGCCGGATTAAGGGCTCTTTGCGCACCTATTACGCCACGCTGAAAATCCTCGAAGACCAGTTGCGTAAGCGGGACCCTAAAAAGACGGACGAAGGCGACGTGTCTTGGATCGTCACCGGGCTTGTCACGGCGCTCGACGACAAATGGGTCCAGGACGAGTTCAAGGGCGTGACCTTGACGGCGCCGGATCAGTCTCTGCTGGACCGGCTGAGCCTGGCGCATCCTGGTGAGCCGATGGGCTTCGACCAGGGAATCGATCTGCTCGTGGCGGGTTTACGGGCCATTCTCGCGGCGTGAGGGCGTCCTTATCGTCGGCCGTCGGAGGTCGACGACTTCTTGGGCGTCAGGATCGCCTGCGCCCAGATGTCGAGATCGTCGGGTGCATAGATTGGAAACCGGCCGGCGTGTCGGAACGGCGGCGATCCGCCGATGACGGCGAGCTTGGCGAGGGTCGATGGCTTGCGATCGATACCGTGTGCTTCCTTGAGATAGGTCGAGGCTTCGGAGCGACGCAGCGGGCGGCGGCTGGAGGTTAGCGGCTGAGGATCGACGTCGGGCATGGGACTTCCCTTTGCAAGAGGGCGCGCGGCCGATGGTGGGGACGGTCCTTCGCCCGCGCGCACCGGATTGATCCGGCAAGTTCAGGAAAGTCCGGAAAATTCCCCTTGCCAACAGGTAATTACCGCCGTCGTACAGGGGCGAAGGAATAGAAAGAAGTTCACGACCGCTGGGGAGAGATCAAGACGGTTCGGCAGCGCGTTTTTGCTTCAGCAATTCCGGAAGAACAGCTCAGCGGCAGGCGGTCCCAATCGTTGAGCTGGGGCCATGCTCGGACCAGGGCAACGAATTGCGCGGCGATTATGGCGGCTTCACACCCAAGCCGGAAGCTCATTCCAGGCCTGGAAGCCTTAAATTGCCTTTCTGATGATGGCCGATCGGGCACGGGACCAGATCTCACGCCAGCCGAGCTTTCAACGCTTGAACGGTTATCGGGCAAACGCGCCGTCCCCGGATTTAAATCATGAGCTCAGAATACCTGTCCCACAAGGAGTAACGGGCTGGCGATGGCGGCATTTGGCCGGCGGCGCGCATTTGCGCCGCCGGCCAACATAGGTCAGGCGTGGGCGCGGGTGTGGGCCGCGAACAGTTCTATCATCGCCTTGTTGAAGGCGGGGATGTCGTCGGGCTTGCGGCTGGTGACTAACGGTCCATCGACGACGCATGTCTCGTCGACCCAGTTGGCCCCGGCGTTGCTGAGGTCGGTCTGAAGCGAGGGCCACGACGTCATGCGCCGGCCCTTCACCGCGCCGGCATTGATCAGGGTCCACGGGCCGTGGCAGATGGCGGCGATCGGCTTGCCGGCGTCGACGAAGGCCTTGATGAAGGCGATGGCCTTGTCCTCCAGGCGGAGCTTGTCGGGGTTCATCACCCCGCCGGGCAACAGCAGGGCGTCGAAGTCCTCGGCGCGGGCGTCGGCCAGGGCCAGGTCGACCTTGACGTTGTCGCCCCAGTCGGTCGTTTGCCAGCCGCGGATCTGGCCCGGCTTAGGCGCAACGACCCGGGTTTCAGCGCCGGCGTTATCGAGCGCTTCGCGCGGGCGCGTCAGTTCGACCTGTTCGAAGCCGTCGGTGGCAAGGATAGCAACTTTGGTACGGTTTAGGGTGTCAGCCATGGCTGTCTCCTGAGAGTCCCGCCCCAGGATGAATGAAAATCGGCACATGCCGTCGATGGAGATGACCCGACCGGTAGGCGCCGGGCGCGCAGATTCGAACACGCCCGGCGTAAGGTTCCGATAGGGTTTAGTCCTAAAACCGCGGCTTTCCGTCGGCAGTCGGACGGCCGGCTTGAGCCCCTCGACAAGGGTATCATTGCGCCCAAAGCGGACGCTGATGATCTGAGCAATTGTTCACTGGAGGATAAGCCGATAAACCTCATCAGAAAGCATTGCCGGCACTTTGAACCTTGTTCTTGTATGCGGCTGCTCGATCATCACAAGCTTGATGCACGAATGGATCGAGGAAAATCACCTCGACCTTTCGTCCATTCTGATAGGGGTAATAGAATTCAACGTAGGGCGTGTGAGTATCTTCCTCGGCTCGGGTCCCTCCTATCGGAGGCATTGACCGCGACGACCCCGGACGCAAGGTGCCCCAGTACATGAGCTGCCCGTCATTCAAGGTTGGGTAGGAGAACTTCTTTTTCGTATAGACAATGAAGTTGGACATCTGCTCCGGCGTTTCATAGAAGCCGTTCATATCGGTCGTGATCTTGTAGGTGCGGTATTCTCCCGACTCCTGGCGGCAAAAGTCGATTTCCACCTCAGCCATCTGGTCGACCATTACATGGAAGTCGACATCGACAAAATCCTCGCTGGGCGCATTTTGATCATCGATAGCACCGGCGCCGCCGTCTGGCAGATTTAGGCGCTCAGAATAGCTCGCGCCCGGCCGCGCCCTGGCCACTTTGGCAACCTCCGCCAGCGTTTGGTTGAGCTTGAAGCCGTAGATGTCAAATTTGCGGATGTCTTCGGCGAAGAGTTCAGGCCCATAGGCCGTCCCAACAACGTAGGAGCTGTTGAGGTCAGGTTGGTTCTGTGCCTGCGCGACACCGCTTCCGAACACGGGGCCAAGCAACAGAAGCCACGCCGCCGCTTGAGCGACAAAGCCCAGGGCAGGCTTGTTTGAGACAACGTCATTGTTCACGTGCGCGCCCATCTGCTTCCTCGCATCCATCACGGTGACCTGTCGCCGGCATCGCTTTAAAATTGCCATGACTACAACCTTATCTCAACTGGATAATGACTTTATTGGCACCGCCCTTGAACGTCTCACCAGCGTTCTTGGGCAGGGGATTTATGTGGAAGAGAGGTCCAGGAAATGGCCGCCAATGGGCAGAAGCGGTCGCCCGCCTGAGGCGGCCAAGGCCTAGGACGATGACGTTCCCGAAAGCCGCGCCGAGCGCGTGAAGGCGCGATCCGACGCCATGAACCGCGCCACCATGACCGGAACGAGTTTGACCGGATCGATCGCGGCCTCGCCGTTTTCCTTGGCCAGAGCGAGCGCATAGGCGGCCAGGTCGCGGTGGATATCAGCCGGCAGGTCGATCGTGAGTTTGACTGGCTTGTCGTCGAGAATGGGTCCGAGTTTGAGCTTGGCCATGCTTAGTCTCCGTAGGGTTCGAGGACCAGATCGTGGGTGAGGACCACACGCACCGGAAGGCCAGGACGGATGGTGATGGTCGGCTGGACGTTCAATTGGCGAGCGACGATCTGCTGGCCGGCCTGGTTGATGCTGTTGCCGGCGCCGTCGCGTATGGCGCGGACGAGGGCGGAGTCGCTTTCCGGATCGCCCGATTGGGTGCCGATGCCCAGAAGCGTCGAGACGGCCGCGGCGTCTATGATCGCGCCCAAGTGATAGTCGGTCTTGTCCTGCAGGCCCGCATAGCCGCCGGCGTCGGCGGCGCTGAGCTTATCCAGAACGAGGGACTTGCCGTTCGGCAGGATCAGGCGTGACCAGACGAGCAGGATACGGGACTGCCCGAAGGCGACTGCGTTGTCGTATTCCCCGATAAGGCGGGCGCCCTTCGGGATCAGCAGGTAGCGGCCGCTGACGGAATCGCGGACGTCCTGGGTGATTTGGGCGATGACCTGGCCGGGAATATCCGATCGGATGCCGGTGATGAGCGCGGCCGGCACGACGCTTCCCGTCAAAAGGAGATAGGGCGAGGCGGGCTCGGTCAAGCGGGCGTCGCTGGTGGTCTTGCTGTCCGTTGCGCGGTTTAGAAAGGCGACTTTCTTGTCAGGATCGGTTTTTGCGTCAGAGGATACGGCGGACGACGGCGTCAAGGCCGCCACGGGCGAGCCGGTCAGGGCCGTGCCGGTCGAGGCCGAGACAGGATCAGGTCCGGGGCCGGCCTGCTGGAAGAAGACCTGGCTTGAGCGGGCCGCCAGGCGCGCCTGTTCGGCCTGATCGACCTTTTCGGCGGCGGCAGGTGGGGCTGCGCCTTGGGGGAGGGTCTGATCCGCCACGGCCGAACGCAGGGCTGCCGCATTGCCGGTGGCGTTGACGATCGGCCGGCCCAGATCCCCGGGCAGGGGTGGTCCAAGCTTAGGCACAGCGCCGTAGTCCTTGGGCAGGCCGTTCAGCGCGTCGGGAGAGAGCGGCGTATGTTTGGGCGCTGCGTCGCTGTCGCCGTTGGCTGCCGGCTTGCTCTTCGGCGGCGTCATGGCGACCAGAAGAATGCCGGCGAGGCCTAAGGCGGCGACGGCGCCGCCACCGATCAGGACCTTGCGGGAAAGGCGAAGGACGGGCTTTGGGAGGGCGCGCAGGCGCATTTGCGCGGCGGCCGCGTTCGGGGGATTTGCGGGATTGGTCACGAGGTCTGTCCCCCCGTGCGCTGGATGCGCACGACCTTCTGATGGCCCTTCTCGCCCAGGCGCAGCTCGGCGCGGTCCAACAGGCGATCGACGATCAGGAAATTGGCCTGAACGCGATAATTGACGAGTTCGGCCTTGCCGTCGCTGCCAAGGAGGAACAGCGGGGGCAGGTCGGCGCCGGCCGGGGCGGGCGGCATTTCGATATAGACCTTCTGGCCATCGTCGAAGCAGCGCAGCGGTCTCCAGCTGACATTGTCGCCCTCGAGCCTGTAGTTGAAGTTCAGGTGCGCCGGATCGATGCCCTTGGCGAGCGGCGCTTGGGCGCGGGCGGCATCGGCCTGCTGGGCGATGGCGATCAGATCGTCCTGGGGATAGCGCCAGGATACGGAGGCCATATAGGTCGCCGCCAGGGCTTGCAGCTCGATGTGATAGGTCCGTCGATCCGAATTGACGACGAGATTAGTCGACAGGGCCGGCAGGCTCGGCTTGACCAGGATGTGGACCTGTTTGGCGTCTGCGGTTCCGCTTTCGGTGGTGCCGATGACCCAGCGGGCCGTATCGCCGGCGGCAACCGGGCCCGTGCCGACCAGGTGTTCGCCGGGTTGGAGGGCGATGTCGGTGACCTTTCCCACGGTTGTGTAGACCTCATAGAGCGAGCCGGGCAAGAAGGCGTAGACCTGCTCGGCATTGGCGAAGGCGGATGGGGCCGGCTGGACGCGGGCGGCCGCATTGGCCTTTTGAACCTCGTCGGCCGCGCTTGACGGGCCGGATCTGTGGTGGCGCGGCGCCTTGTAAGGATGCGGCGTCGCGCCGGCGCTGCTCGCGGCGGCCAGAAGGACGGCGGCGAGTAAAGGAAAGGACCTGGTCATGGCTGGGTGAACTCCTGACTCCAATTGATGCCGGTGACGTAGATGCCGAGCGGGTTCTTGCGCAGTCGGTCGGCCTCGTGCGGCGGATCGACGATCAGCGAGACGATCGCCGACCAGCGCTGGGTGGTGGCCAACTGGCCGTTGGTGTAGGCGCGCTCGATCCAGGTGACCCGGAAGGAGTTGGGCGAGGCGCGGATGACGCTCAGGACCTCGACGGCGACTTGGGTGGTGCCGACCTTGGCGAAGGGATCGTTGGCCTGGGCATAGCCGTTCAGCACCTGGGCGCCGGTGTCGGTGGTGAAGTCGTAGGCTTTCAGCCAGTCCTGGCGGACGATGACCGGGTCGCTGGGAATGGCGCGGACGTTCGAAATGAACTGCGCCAGCTGGTAGGCGATCTGAGCGTCGTCGGGCCGGTACCCGGCGGTCGCCGGGGCGACCGCTTCGGTTTGGCCGAGCTTGTCAACTTCGACGACCCAGGGAACGATAGTGCCGCGAGCCGATTGCCAGATCAGAGCGGTGGCGAGGCCGGCGGACAGGACCAGACTGCCGAGGGCCATCAGCCGCCAGTTCCCGGCCTGGACGCGCGCGGAGCCTATCCGGTCATCCCAGGCTTGGGCGGCGCGGTGATAGGGCGTGTCGGGTTGGGGCGTCGCGCCATAGGTGGTCGTCGATCGTTTGAGCATGATCAATCGCTTTCCTTGAGATCGAGGGAATGTCCGCTGCCTCCGGCGTCACCGGACCGGACGGCGTGGACGGCGGCGCCGACGGCGTTGTGAAGGTTCTGCTCATGGCGCAAATTGTTTGCCCATTCGGGCGCCGAGGCGGCTGAAGCGGTGGAAGCGGGGCCGGACGGCGCCGCGCCACCGGGAACCGTGCCCTGGGTCGATTGTCCGCCCGTAGCGGCGAAGCCTGATTGCTGTCCGCTTTTGAAATTGGCGCGAAATGCTTCGGCCGTGGCTTGCGCCGCTTGGTTCATGGGAGCGGCGGCAGCTTTCGCGACACCCGAGAGACCGCCTACGACGGCCGAAGCGCCCTGCTTGCCCATCGAACCCATGCCATAGGCGCTTGATGCGGCGCCGGCCATCGAAGCCCCTTTGTGGGCCGCGGCCATTCCGCCAGATACCGCGGCGGAGGCGCCACGCATGGCCATGCCGCCGGCAAGGCCAACGGCGGCAATTGCCCCGCCCGCCGCCAGGGCGCCGCCGACGGCCGCTCCGGCGCCCAGCTGCGGGCCACCGGAGACCAGCCCATTGGCGACGGAGGGACCGAAAATGCCAAGGCCAAGCAGGGTGAGCGAAGCCAGGACGATCGACATGGCGTCCTCGATCGTCGGCGCGGTCGCGCCGAAGGACTGGACCATCGACGAAAACAGGGTCGATCCGATGCCGGTGATCACGGCCAGGACGAGGACCTTGATCCCCGACGAGATCACATTGCCCAAGACCTTTTCGGCCATGAAGGCGGATTTGCCGAAGAGGCCAAAGGGGATCAAGACGAAGCCGGCGAGCGTGGTCAGCTTAAACTCGATCAGGACGATGAAGATCTGGATCGCCAGGATGAAAAAGGCGAGGACGACGAGCAGCCAGGCAAGGCCCAGGCAGGCGATCTGCAGCAGGTTGTGAAGGAAGTCGGTGAGGTTCATTTGGTCCGACGCTGCCTGGAGCAAGGGGGCGCCGGCCTGCAGGCCGAGATTGGCAAGCTTTCCCGGGCTCATCATGCCGGCCACGGTAAAGCCCGAGCCGGACGCCTTCAGCCCGAGCCCGGCGAAGCTATTGAAGACGATGGCGGCCAGGCTGTTCCAATTGCCGATCAAGTAGGCGAAGATGCCGACGAAAAGCGTCTTCTTGATCAGGCGGGCAATGATCTCGTTGTCGCCGGCCTCGAAGGCCCAGAATAGGCCGGCGAGGGTCATGTCGATGGCGATCAGGGTGGTCGCGACGAAGGTGACGTCGCCATGGATCAGGCCGAAGCCGGAATCGATATATTGGGTGAAGACTTGGAGGAAGTTATCGATGACGCCGGTATTGGTTTGCATGGCTCATTGTCCGTAGAACATCTGGGCGTTGCCGGGCGTGTAGTCGTTGCGCAGGATCAGGAAACGTCTGCGTTGTTCGGCCCCCTGGGCGGTGGCGGTTGCATCCTCCGCGGCTTTCAGGTTTTGCGCGCGGGCTTGGGCGGCAAGAAGCGCGGTCAGGTCGTTCAATTGCTGGGATTGCAGGGCGAGCAGCTGATTGCCGGCCTGGGTGGCCGCGAGCGCACCGGTGGCGCCCTGGCTGGAGGTGATGAGACCAGTGACCTGGGTCTGGTAGCTGCTCGAATTACCCAGAACCGTCGCCTGGGTGCGCATCGAGTCCTGTAGACCCGAGACACTGTATTGCCAGCGGGTTTGCGCGTTGATGACCAGTTGTGAGTCGGACGCGCTAAGCGAGCCAGTGCCATAGGTCGAGGAGAAGGCCTGGTCGATCTTGGCGACGTCGTAGGCAATGTTCTGGGCCAGGCCGAGCAGGGTTTGCGTCTTGGTGATGGTCTGCTGCAGTTGGCTCAGGTTGGAGCTCGGCAGGCTGGTCAGATTGCGGTTTTGGTTGGAGAGGGATTGGGTCTCGTGCTGCAGCTGGGTGATCTGGTTGTTGATCTGCTGGAGCTCGCGCGCCGCGGTGAGCAGGTTCTGCGAATAGTTCGCCGGGTCGTAGACCGTCATCTGCGCGTGGGCCGAGGTCGCAAGCAGGACCATTGCCAAGGCGAAGCCAAGGGCACATCGAAGGCGGCGGGGATCACGCGTTTTCATGGGACACTCCGGCGGTTGGGGAAACCAGGTCCGCAGCCCAGGCCACGCCCTTGTGGCGCAGCCAGGCCGCGAAGAAGGCTTCGGGGTTTTCGGAATCGAAAAAACGGTCGATCGCTGCCTGGTCTTTCGGGGACGAGGTGGCGCAAAGCGCCAGGGCGACTTCGCCGAGACCAAGCTCGAACAAGCGGTTGCCGCGAGGCGACTGGAGGTAGTAGTCGCGCTTGGGCATGGCGCGCGCGATCAGTTGCACCTGCCGGCTATTGAGTCCGAACTGCTGGTAGATGACGTTGATCTGCGGCTCGAGCGCGTTGGCATTGGGCAGGAAGAGCCGGGACGGGCAGCTTTCGATCAGGGCGGTGGCGATCGGGCTATTGCCGATATCGGCCAGGCTCTGGGTGGCGAAAATGACGCTGGCATTGGCTTTGCGCAGGGTCTTCAGCCAGCGCTTTAGCTGTTGGGCGAAGCCTTGATCGTCGAGCGCCAGCCAGCCTTCATCGATAATGATCAGGGTCGGCGCGCCATCGAGCTGGGCTTCGATGCGGTGGAAGAGGTAGGCGAGGACGGCCGGGGCGGCGGGCGTGCCGACCAGGCCCTGGGTTTCGAAGACGCTCATATCGGCAAAGGCGATCGTGTCGGACTCGGCGTCGAGCAGTCCGCCATGGGCGCCGCCGGTGGTATAGGGCGCGAGAGCCTGCTTGAGCGGACGGGACTGGATCATGGCCGACAAGCCGGTGATCGTGCGCTCGTCGGCCGGCGCGGAGGCCAGGGAATTGAGCGCCGACCAGATATGGTCGCGAATGGCAGGGGAAGGGCTGACGCCTTCCTGAGCCAGCAGGGCCAGCACCCAATCGGCGGCCCAGGCGCGTTCGGCCGGATCATCGATCCTGCGCAGGGGCTGAAGGCGGACCTCGGCGCCTTCACTGTCGCCAAGGTCGTGCCAGTCTCCCGACATGGCCAGGCAGGCGGCGCGCAGGGAGCGGCCGAAGTCGAAAGCGACGATGCGGGCGTCCGCGTAGCGGCGAAACTGCAAGGCGAGGAGAGCCAGCAGGACCGACTTGCCGGCGCCGGTCGGTCCCACGACAAGGGTGTGGCCGACATCGCCGACGTGTAGCGAGAGCCGAAAGGGCGTGGTGCCTTCGGTTTTGGCAAGGAGCAGAGGCGGCGCCTTGAAATGGCTGTTCGTGTCGGGCCCTGCCCAGACGGCGGAGACCGGCATCATGTGGGCGAGGTTCAAGGTCGAGATCGGCGGCCGACGCACATTGGCGTAGAGGTGGCCGGGCAAGGTGCCTAACCAGGCGTCGACGGCATTCAAGGTTTCGGGAATGCAGGTAAAGTCGCGCGACTGGATGACCTTCTCACAAAGGCGCCGCTTATCGTCGGCGAGGGCTGGGTCTTCGTCCCAGACGACGATCGAGGCCGTGACCCAGGCATAGCCGGCATAGTCGGCGCCCAATTCCTGCAGGGCCGCATCGGCATCGGCCGCCTTGTTGGAGGCATCGTTGTCGACCAGAACGGCCTGTTCGTTGGTCATCACCTCCTTGAGGATGGCGGCGATGCTTTTGCGTTTGGCGAACCATTGGCGACGGATCTTGCCCAGGACCTGCTGGGCGCGGGGTTTGTCCATCAAGAGCGCGCGGGTCGACCAGCGGTAGGAAAAGCCCAGGCGATTGAGGTCGTCGAGAATGCCCGGAATGGTCGCGGCCGGGAAGGCGCTGATCGACAGCAGACGCAGATGGCTGGCGCCCAGCATCGGCGCCATGCCGCAAGTCAGAGCCTCATCGGCAAGCAGAACATCCAGATGCATCGGCGTATCAGGAACGGCGACGCGATGAGTTCGGGTGGAAATGGTCGAATGCAGATAGGTGAGGGTCTCGGCATCGTCGAGCCAGCGGCAGTCCGGCATGAAGCCTTCGAACTGATTGAGGACGCGCTCGGACTGATTTCGGAAGGCGTCGACCTGATCCCAGGCCTGCCGGCCGCTGGTTTCACCGCCTTCGAACAGCCAGCTTTCGCCGGCGGATGCGGCGTCTTCGGGCGGCAGATAAACGAAGGTCAGGAAATAGGTCGACTCGTAATGCGCGCCTTCGGATTCGAAGTCGGCGCGCCGTTCGGCATCGACCATGGCGGAGGCTGCATCGGGGAAGGCGGCGTCGGGATAGGCGCGGGCCGGCAGTCGCTGGGCTTCGATGAAGAGGGTCCACCGTTCACCCAGCCGCCGAAAGGCGCTGGAGAGGCGTTGGCTGATGGCGGACAGCTCGGCGGCAACGGAACTGTCGAGATCAGGACCGCGAAACTTCGCGGTCTTTTGAAACGCCCCGTCCTTGTTGAGGACGATGCCGGGCCCGATTAGAGCCGCCCAGGGCAAGTAATCCGGAAGGTAGGCGGCGCGCGGACGATATTCGGCGAGGTTGAACATGGCGGCACTTAAACATCCATGAAGGGGGGAAGGCGAAGGTGGCGACGGGCGACGTCGACAAAGTCCGGATCCTGGCGCGCCGCCCATGCGGCCAACAAGTGTCCCAGCAGTCCGAGACCCAAACCGACCAGCCACAGGCGCAGGCCGAGGCCGAGGGCGGCCGCCAAGGTGCCGTTGACGATGGCGACGGAGCGCGGGACGCCAGCCATCAGGATCGGCTCGGTCAGGGCACGGTGCACGGGGGCGGCATAGTCGGGGGGCAGGTCGGCGCCGGGTTCGAGCTCGAAAGCCATTTAGATCAGGGCTCCGCCGCCGAACGAGAAGAAGGTCAGGAAGAAGGAGGAAGCGGCGAAGGCGATCGACAAACCGAAGACGATCTGGATCAGCCGCTTGAAACCACCGGAGGTATCGCCAAAGGCCATGGCAAGGCCGGTGACGATGATGACGATGACGGCGATGATCTTGGCGACGGGACCTTCGATCGAGGTCAGGATGGATTGGAGCGGTGTTTCCCAAGGCATGCCTGAGCCCGAGGCGAAGGCGGACTGGCTGGCAAAGGCCAGGGCGAGGACCGAAACGGTCAGAAGGCGGCGGAGGGAGCGGTTAGTCATGGACGGACCTTTCAGGGGGAAGGAGAGGAGACAATTCGTAAGCGCCGGAAGGATCGAGCCTGCCGACGCGGACCATCTCGGAGACGCGGCGCTGGTGGCCGCGGCCCTGAAGGACGACGATCAGGTTGATGGTCTCGGCGATCAGGGCGCGCGGCACGGTGATCACCGCTTCCTGGATCAGTTGTTCCAGGCGAAGGAGCGCGCCCAGGGCCGATCCGGCGTGCAGGGTGCCGACGCCGCCCGGATGCCCGGTCGACCAGGCCTTGACGAGGTCGAGGGCTTCGGGACCGCGGACTTCACCGATCGGAATACGGTCGGGCCTCAGGCGCATGGCGGAGCGGACGAGGTCGGTCAGCGTGGCGACGCCGTCCTTGGTGCGCATCGAGATGACGTTGGGGGCGGCGCATTGGAGTTCGCGGGTATCCTCGATCATGACGACGCGATCGCCGGTCCTGGCAACCTCGGCCAGCAAGGCGTTGGCGAGCGTGGTCTTGCCGGAAGAGGTAGCGCCGGCGACGATGATGTTGAGCCGGGACGCCACGGCCTGGCGCAGGGCAGCGGCCTGCAGCCCGGTCATGACCCCGGCAGCCACGTAGTCATCAAGGCTGAAGATGATGGACGCGGGCCTGCGGATACAAAAGGTCGGATGGACGACCAGGGGCGGAAGCAGGCCTTCGAAGCGCTCGCCGGTCTCCGGCAACTCGGCCGACAGACGCGGCGAAAGCGCATGGGCTTCGACACCGACGTGATGGGCGACCAGGCGGATGATGCGCTCGCCGTCGGCCGGTGCTAGTTTCGCGCCGGTATCGGCCATGCCGGATTTGAGGCGATCCACCCAGATATGCCCATCCGGGTTGAGCATGAGCTCGACCACGCCATCCTCGGCCAATAGGGCGCCGAGGTGAGGACCGAGTGCCGTGCGCAGCATGCGGGCGCAGCGGTCATTGGCCGGACTGGGAAGTGTTTGGGCAGACATAAGACCCCACGCAAATGGTGCGAAAGCGCTTGGGGTCTATTAAAAAAGGCAGGATTTTCCTTGTGACAACAAGGATTTGGGCGACGCGTACAGCGTCGAAGGATTAGAAGGTTTTGGCGGCACACACCCTGGTCAAGTCTGGTCGACCGCGTCCGTCAAAACCGCTTTGCATCGTGGCGCTTGCCAAGGCTAAGGAAATGCCGATCCTTAAGTGAATCGTACGAAAGCCGACACCAGCGTCCGACACCCGGCTTCGAAGGTCGCATGATCGATTTTCGAAGTGCCTGTTTGTCTGTGGTAGACGGGCTACGAATTCTTCGTGAGATTGCCTTTGATGACCAGGACGGTTTCGTCGTCGCTCCCGCGTCTGCAATGCTTGTACAGCACACCGGCGATTATGCCTGCGGACTTCGATCTCAGCCCTGGAAACGCATCCAAACCAACGGGCGTCTTTAGGCCATCGGAGTGGAGGACAACTATGTCGTCGGGCGCAAATTCATAATCGAATGCCTGAACTTTTCGATAGCGATAACCGACAACACCATCCAGTGAGACAAAGCCTTGCGGCTTGCGCAATGACATCACGGCGCCGCCGATGTTTCCAATGCCGGCGCAGGTCGCGACAAGGCGCGCCGGTTGAACGTGTCCTACGAGAACAGCGGCTCCGCAGGTTGCCCGCATGGCCTCGTGCATGGCCTCTATAGTGCGGCTCGAGGCGAGATTGGATTGCCGTGCGAAGATATTCAGGGCTTCGTCGCTGGCTTGCGCCGCTGGAAGTCCATGCCCCAACCCGTCGATTACCGCGAAGGCCAAGCCGTCTTCCCCCTCACGCACAGACCAGCCGTCGCCGCACAATTGCTCACCTTGCAGGGGCAAACAGATAGCGCCGATGTCGAAGCCCGTATCCGGCGCAGAGGCTGTCCAGACTTGACAATGAATCACCGTTCCAATGTCTTTTCGAGCATATATGTCGAGATGGTCGGTGAGGCCCTCGATATCATGGAAGCTTTTGCTATCGTCGACACCGGTCGAGTTGTCCTCATGCGTGCGATGATGGGCGTTCAATCCTGGCCTATTGTCCAAGGACAGAATATCCAACCCATGGCTTTCGGATGCTGGATTGTCTATCGAATACAAGCCTCGCAAGACTAACGTGCCCCCGCCGGCATGCGCGAGACGTTTTGCCAATTTGCTGATTACGCTTGCCGCACGCTTGGTCGACGCGACGCCAAACCCAAGCAACGCGCAAATATTTGCAGTCTTGCTTTCGGCGGTTGTAACTTCGCTTTTCTCGAAAATTGGGACTGCCAATGACTGGCGCCGCAGATCGATCTTACCTGAAAGGCCGGAATCGAATGGCGCCGCCATCCGGCTCGCATTAATACCCTTAGCACTCAAAACGCCACTCATGCCGTCCGCAACCTTTCAGATGGCTTCCCACCGCCATAGCTAGCATTAGGTGCGAACTTATAAGGGGACAATTGGCTCCAAGATGCCTTTAAAGGCCGCGCTGCCACAAATTGAGGCCTGTTTGGGCGACCGTCATTGAATCTTTATGGCCTGCCTCCTTAAGTCCTCTTTAAGGTCTACGATTTCGGATCAGCAATTTCTCCGATACTGCGTCGCGGAAAGGATCATCCGTCAATGAAGATCCAGGCCGCATTGAAGGGCGATGTTTATCGAGCTTGCGGCTAGACGGCAATATCGCCTTTGGGCTCCGACGGACCCTGTTGCATTTCTCAGCCGATGGATGAACGCGTGACGGATAGCGATTTCCAGCCCGAGTATATTCAGACAGGCGTTTTGGAACTTGACGACGTGTTAGGCGGCGGATTGACGCCGAACCGTGTCTATTTGCTGCATGGGACGCCGGGATCTGGGAAGACGACGCTTTCGTTGCAATTTTTGCTGGAAGGCGTGCGCCAAGGCGAGCGCGTGCTTTACGTGACCTTGTCCGAAACCCACAAGGAATTGGCGGCCGTCGCGAGATCGCACGGATTATCGCTCAAAGGTATAGATGTTTTCGAGCAGATTTTGGACGAGGACAGCTTATCGCCTCAGGCGCAATACACGATGTTCCAGCCGTCCGAGATCGAGCTCAACAGCACGACAAAACGGATCCTCGACCAAATCGAGCAAATAAAGCCGTCGAGGGTGGTCATCGATAGCCTTTCCGAGATCAAGCTCATGGCGCAAAGCCCGTTGCGGTTTCGGCGACAGGTGCTGGCGCTGAAACAGTTCTTTATCGGCCGGGATTGCACGGCGTTTTTTCTGGACGACAAGACGACGAGCGGCGAGGACGATCTACAGCTTGAAAGCATAGCGCATGGCGTGATCAGTCTTGAGCAGCTTTCACCCGAGTACGGGGCGTCACGGCGGAGGCTAAGCATTACCAAGCTGCGCGGTCAGAAGTACCGTGGCGGATATCACGATTTCAGCATCGTCCCGGGAGGCCTCGCAGTATTTCCCCGCATCGTCGCTTCGGAGCACGTGCAAGGTGGTGCGACGGAAACGATTAAGAGCGGCGTACCTGAGATGGACGCCTTGCTTGGCGGCGGGCTGACCAGCGGGTCCAGTGTTCTTTTGCTCGGGCCGGCGGGCGTCGGAAAATCAAGTCTCGCCCTACAGTACGCGGTCGAGGCCGCGCGCCGCGGCGAAGGCAGTATCGTCTTTTCGTTCGACGAGCGCATCGAGACCATGCTGCAGCGGACGGACGGACTGAATATTCCACTTAGGACGTTCGTCGACGCGGGTTTGATCGAAATCCGGGCGGTTGATCCGGCGGAATTGTCTCCCGGGGAATTCGCCCACAGGGTCCGCCAGGCGGCGGAGGGCAGCGAGGCAAAGCCCGTCAAGATCGTCGTGATCGACAGTCTCAACGGCTATATGAACGCGATGCCCGAGGAGCGATTTCTAACCGCGCAAATGCATGAGCTTTTGACCTATCTCGGTCACCTTGGAATCGTGACCTTCCTCGTTATCGCGCAACACGGACTGCTCGGGCAGGCCATGTCGACGGTCATCGATACAAGCTACCTTGCCGATACGGTTGTTCTGTTTCGCTATTTCGAAGCGGAGGGCGAGGTCAAGCAACTGATCTCCGTCGTAAAAAAGCGCAACGGTCGGCATGAGCGCACGCTGCGTGAATTTGCATTGGGCGAGGACGGCATCAAGATCGGCGAGCCCTTGCGTCAGTTTCATGGTGTGCTGACCGGCACGCCATTTATCCGGTCGCTGGGCGAGAACTTGATCTCGCCCAGCGAAGTGCCTCAATGACGTCTGAACTGGAACGGCGCGTTCTGATATTGCCGCCTACGGCAAAAGACGGGGAAATGGCCGTCACATTGCTCCGTGAAGATGGTTTGGCGGGACTCGTCTGCGAGAACCTGGAACAACTTTGTGAGGAGATGGTCCGCGGCGCCGCGGTTCTGATCATCACTCAGGAAGCCGTCCTGGCCGACAGCGCGGATTATTTGCGCCAGACGCTATACGACCAAGAGGGTTGGTCGGACATACCGGTTCTCATGTTGACGCCCCCGGGGCCTGACACCGTGAACGTGTTGCAGCAATTGGAAGTGGTTGGGCACATGACGCTGATCAAGCGTCCTGTTCAACTGGGCAACTTCATGTCGACGATCCGGGCCGCCATTCGAGATCGGCAACGCCAATATGGCTTGCGCGATCTGTTGGCGGAGCGCGCCCAGCAGGTCGAGAAAGCCAATGCCGCCAATGTCGCCAAAAGCGAGTTTTTGGCCAATATGAGTCATGAAATCCGCACACCGATGAACGCGGTCATCGGGCTGTCGACTTTACTTTCGCGCAGCGCGCCCTTGAACGATAAGCAAAAGAACTTCATCGACACGCTTGGCAAAAGCGCCGAGAGCCTGCTGATGCTCATCAACGATCTTTTGGACATATCCAAGATCGAGGCCAGTGGCATCGATATCGAGGCCATACCTTTTCGGCTGGACACGCTCCTGGAAGACGCCGTCAAGGTCGTTTCCGTCCGGGCGAACGAAAAAAACCTGTCCGTTGTTCTCCTTGACGCGGCTGTTAAACGAAAATGGTTCCTGGGGGACCCGAAGCGCATACAGCAGATCGTGAGCAATCTGATCTCCAACGCGATAAAGTTTACCAGCGAAGGCACCGTCTCGATCGAGTGTTTTCCGTCAGAAGGCGAGCTTTCGGAAGGGCGTCTCGCCATTACCGTCACCGATACCGGGATCGGCATTGCCGAGGACAAGCTTGCGCGTATTTTCGATAAGTTCACCCAGGCCGACAACACCATAAGCCGACATTTCGGGGGCACCGGCCTCGGTCTCGCTATCAGCAAGACGCTGGCCGAATTGATGGGCGGAACGATCAGCGTGATCAGCAATGTGGGCACAGGATCGTGCTTTACGCTGCTGCTGCCGCTGAAGGAGACGCAGATTGAAGCCGGCGTGGGTCCAGTGGTGACCGAATTGGCACCTGCAAAGCCTGGAAAGGGTTGCGTTCTGCTGGTGGAGGATTATCCGCCGAACGTACTTGTCGCCACGAGTTTTCTGGAAATGTTTGGCTACGAGGTCGATGCGGCTGAAAGTGGTTCGGTCGCGGTGGATAAAGCCGCAGCGAATGAATATGTGGCCATCTTGATGGACATTCAAATGCCGGGGATGGACGGCTTTGAAGCGACCCAAGCTATCCGCCGGCGCGAGTCGGAGATTGGCGGGCGTTTCACGCCTATCATCGGTATGACCGCGCATGTTGTCGATAATGTGCGTGAGAAATGCCGGGCGGTCGGCATGAACGAGTACATTTCCAAGCCCTTCGTCCCCGCCGATCTCGAGAAAAAGTTGGGCAATCTCGTTGCCTGACATCACCCCACTCAATGACGCCCTTGCCCCTGTCCCCGGGAATTTCGTGAACCCTTCCGAAGCTGATCCTCAGCTCATCAAAACCGGCATTGCCGAACTCGATAGCATTCTGCTCGGCGGTCTTACCGCCAATCGGGTTTACCTTTTGCACGGCACGCCTGGCGCGGGCAAAACGACGCTGGCCATGCAATTCCTGCTGGAAGGTGTGAAATCGGGGGAGCCCGTCTTATACGTCACGCTTTCCGAAACAACGCGCGAGCTGAAGGCGGCATCTGCATCGCATGGCTTTGTGCTCGATGGCATCGAGTTCCTGGAGTTGATCGCCGAAGAAGCCGACCTGATGCCGGACAAGCAGTACACCATGTTCCAGCCGTCGGAGGTCGAGCTCAATGTCACGACCAAACGCATTACGGATGAAATCGAACGGGTAAAACCCCGCCGCGTGGTCATCGACTCTTTGTCCGAAGTGAAGCTTCTGGCTCAATCCGCGCTGAGGTTTCGGCGGCAGGTCTTGGCTTTGAAGCAGTTCTTCATCGGCCGCGAATGCACCGCTCTATTTCTTGACGACAAATCTACGACGAGTGGCGCCGACGATCTTCAGCTTGAAAGCATCGCGCACGGCGTGATCAACTTGGAGCAGCTTTCGCCCGAATATGGTGCGTCCCGGCGTCGCCTCAGCATAACCAAGCTTCGCGGCCAAAACTACAGCGGCGGGTACCACGATTTTGCGATCACTCGGGGCGGCTTGGCGGTCTTCCCCCGTATCGTCGCGAGCGAGCATCTGGCCCGCCGAGAGATCACCACGGTCAAAAGCGGGATACCCGAAATGGAGGCGTTGCTTTGCGGTGGATTGACGTCCGGCACAAGTGTCCTCCTGCTCGGTCCGGCCGGCGTCGGCAAGTCGAGCCTGGCTATGCAATATGCGATCGAAAGCGCCAAAGGCGGCGACGCGTCCGTTATCTTCGCCTTCGACGAACGCATCGAAACCATGCTGCAACGCGCCGAAGGGCTCAACATGCCCCTGGAAAAATACGTCGCAGAGGGTTTGATCGAAATTCGATCGATCGATCCGGCGGAAATGACACCTGGGGAGTTTGGGCATCACGTCAGGCTGGCTGCCGAAGGCCGCGGTCAACAGGCCGTCAAAATCGTCATTATCGACAGTTTGAATGGCTATTTGAACGCTATGCCCGAGGAAAGATTTCTCACCAGCCAGTTGCATGAATTGCTGACCTATCTCGGCCACCTCGGCATTGTTACCTTCCTGGTCGTTGCCCAGCATGGCTTGCTGGGCAATGCGATAACGTCCGTCATCGATACGAGCTACCTGGCGGACACCGTAGTTCTATTCCGCTATTTCGAGGCGCAAGGCGAGGTCAAGCAGCTAATCTCCGTTGTGAAAAAGCGGAACGGGAAACACGAGCGCACTATCCGAGAGTTCGGTTTCAATGAAAACGGGATCCATATCGGCGGGCCGCTGACCAATTTCCATGGCGTTCTGACTGGAACGCCGACTTTTAACAAGCTTTAGCCATTCGAGCATTGATGTCGTTTTCAGCATCGACACTTTGGCGACCCACCAGCGTCGACCGTTGCTTGATCCGGGAGGACCGGCGAAACTGATCGGCAAAGGCGCCATCCAAGCGATACAAGGTTAACACACAAGTTTTACTTTTGGACGCGCCCGGAGCCGCGCAGTTTTATCGCTACAAGACTATTAGTGAATATAGTCTTGGAGAAGCTAAAATGGGCGGTCAATGTTTGCTCAGTGCGATGATCATCGGTTTGGTAACGGGAGGGTTGGCCTGGATGGCCGGCAATCGCCGTAACCTGCTCGGCAATATTGTGTTCGGGCTTCTGGGCGCCGAATGCGGCGCGTTCGTAACCGACCTATTCGACATGGCTTTCACCAGCCTCCTGGCTCGCGTGCTGGCCTCGCTGGCAGGCGCCATGGTCTGCCTTGCGATCTTTCGCGCCAGCATGCGGGACCGCGCGTCGTAATCCTCAGTTCAATAAGTAAAAAAAGAAAAGGCGCCCGAGCGGGCGCCCTTTCTATTGGTCGTGGCATGCACATTGTACGACCTGGCCGGGACGCGCAGCATTTAGTGCTTTGCGTTCTCCTTGACCTTGTGGGCCGCATCCTTGACGTCGCCAGCGGCTTGATGTGCCTTGCCGGCGACCTTGTCGGCCTTGCCCTTGGCTTCGAGAGAAACATTGCCGGTGACCTTGCCGGCGGCTTCCTTGACAGAACCTTCGGCGGTCTTGGCGGCGCCCTTAACGTGTTCCTTGTTCATAACGGTTCTCCTTCTAGCGGTGAATGTCCCCGGTAGGATCCTGCGTTCCCGGTAAAATCTCTATGCGGCTGAAGGGACGCGCCATGAAGAACGGGTGTCGTTCCGCCGCTCACGGACCGGCACCTCTATCCTCACCGGGCATTTTCTCAAATCGGCTATTCTCGACGCTGCGGCCGGGTGCTTTGGCGAGCCGCTGGCCGAGCGTTTCCATGAATTCATCATAGCGTTGGGTTGCCGAAGCGCGCGCCGTGGCCGCTGCAGAATCGGGTAGCGGTGGGTTTGCGGCAAGCCAGAGCCAGATATAGACCATAAAAGCCTCGATCGAGATGTTGCTGTCCCGTGTCAGCCTGTCGAGTTGGCGCTCGATCTTGCCCAGCCGGCGCAGCATGGCGATCTCCTTCTGCTCCGGGTCGACGAATGCGGCGACAGCGGCTTCCGCCATGATCGACAGGGGTTGCCGCCTGGCGCCGGCATAGGCGCGCAGATCGTCGTGCACCTTGGGGTCGAGATAGACGGTCATTCTGATCTTTTTCATGGGCCCTCAGAGGTCTACGCCGTCGCCCGGATCCAGGCTGGCCTGGCGGGCGGTTTGCTGTTGGGCGCGCTGAATGCCCCGCAACCGTTTCACCCGATCTTCGAGCTCGGTGCTCGCGGGGCCGAATTCCATCGGAATGGTTTCAGGCGCCTTGGGCTTCGGACGAGGTCCCAACTCAGGCACTCTTCGCAATTCCTGGGGCGACAGTTCGGCCTTAGCTGGACGGGCGGCTGGCGGCACGATCATACTGCCGGCGTCCAGGGGGAGAATGGGGGCTCGGGCGGTCCAGTCATCGGCGCGGGTTTGCGGGAGCGCCATTACGTCGGGCGGCGCGCCGATCCGTTCGGCCAGCCGCGGGTCGGTGAAATAGCGCGCCTTTCGGGCACGGATCGGTGCGACGCCGGCGACCATGACGATCTCGTCGCCGGCTGGCAGCTGCATGACCTCACCGGGTGTCAGCAGCGGGCGCGGGGTTTCGGATCGCGAGACCATCAGGTGGCCGAGCCAGGGGCTCAAGCGGTGGCCGGCGTAGTTCTTCATGGCCCGTAGTTCGGTGGCGGTGCCCAGCGCGTCGGACACGCGCTTGGCGGTGCGCTCGTCATTGGTCGAAAAGCTGACCCGGACATGGCAATTGTCGAGGATCGAATTGTTGTTGCCATAGGCTTTCTCAATCTGGTTCAGCGACTGGGAAATCAGCAGCGCTTTGATGTTGTAGCCGGCCATGAAGGCCAGGGCGCTTTCGAAGAAGTCCAGTCGCCCGAGCGCCGGAAACTCGTCCAGCATGAGAAGCAAACGCTGCCGGTTTGAAACGGCGAGGGTTTCGGTGAGGCGCCGACCGATCTGGTTGAGAAGCAGGCGGATCAGGGGCTTCGTGCGGGAAATATCGGACGGCGGGACGACAAGGTAAAGCGAGACCGGCGTCGGGCCATCGACCAGGTCGGCGATCCGCCAATCGCAGCGGCTGGTGACGCCGGCGACGATCGGGTCGCGGTAGAGGCCAAGGAAGCTCATGGCGGTCGACAGCACGCCCGAGCGTTCGTTCTCGCTCTTGTTTAGCAATTCCCGGGCGGCGGAGGCAATCACCGGGTGAGGGCCGGCTTCGCCGAGATGTGGCGTCGTCATCATCGCGGCCATGGTGGCGGCCAAGGTTCGCTTCGGATCGGAAAGAAAGTTGGCGACGCCGGCCAGGGTCTTTTCCGGTTCGGCGTAGAGGACGTGAAGTATGGCGCCAACGAGCAGGCTGTGGCTGGTTTTTTCCCAATGGTTCCGCTTTTCCAGCGAACCTTCGGGATCGACCAGGACGTCGGCGACGTTCTGCACGTCGCGCACTTCCCATTCGCCGCTGCGGATTTCGAGGAGCGGATTGTATGCGGCGCAGGTCAGGTCGGTCGGATCGAAGCGCAGGACCCTGCCGTGGCGCGCCCGAAAGCCCGAGGTCAAGGTCCAGTTCTCTCCCTTGATGTCGTGGACGATGCAACTGCCCGGCCAGGTCAGGAGGGTGGGTACGACGATGCCGACGCCCTTGCCCGAACGGGTGGGCGCAAAACAAAGAACGTGTTCAGGACCATCGTGGCGCAGGTACCGGCCCGAGACTTGGCCGAGAATGACGCCGTCCGCGCCGAGCAGGCCTGATTGCTCAATAGCTGCAGGTGATGCCCAGGCGGCGGACCCGAACGTATCGGTTCGCTTGGCCTCGCGCGCTCGCCAGATAGATATGGCGATAGCGACGACAATCGCGGCAACGCCGCCGCCGGCCGCTATGGCGGCGCCGATCATGAATATGCGCGGCGCATAGGCGTCGAAACGAAACCACCAGGCAAAGAAGGCAAAGGGCGGGTAGACCCGTAGCCCCGATACGCTAAACCAAGGCACACCGAGTTCGGGCTGAAAGGCCAAGCGCCAGGCTGTCCATTCAGTCGCCGCCCAGATCATGGTTCCCGCCGCCGCGAGAACCATCAGGATCTGCCCCCAAAGCAGTTTGGTCGCTGTCATGGCCAATTCCTTTTGAAACGACCTCAGCATGTCCGGTCCGAGGACTTAGGCAAGCCGCCGCTGGGCTCGATCGCAGAAATAGAAAGCAAATCGCAAACTTAAGCAGGTTCGACTCAGTGCTTCGTCTTCGGTGGCTTCGAATTGCCACCGCCAGCTTCGTAGACGCGCCGGTGGAACGCGACGTATTCGATCTGGCATTTGACCGCGCACTCGTCGATGTATTTGGCGAGCTTTTTCAGGTCACGGGCGTCGCACTCCGATTGGAGCGTTTGCAGGGCTTTAATCACCCGCTCGACCGTGGCCAGTCGCTCCAGGTCGAGCGCTTTCTCAGGCGACATTCCTGCTTGCCTCGGCGGGGCGCTGCAGGCCCAGCGGACTCTCGATGCCTGTTCGGACACACGCGTTGACGTACTGCTCGATGGACACCTCGATAGAGGCCGCTTGGATTCTGGAATGGTCGCCGATGGCATAGGGCGCGCCGAGACGCCCCAGGGCTATGCCGTTACGCTCGAATACCGAGCGCAGGATCAGAGTTGGCATCAAGCCGATGATACGTTCGATGCCATTGAACAAAGCATATTCAACATAGCCGAGGGAAATATGACGCAGGATATGCAGCCGTTTATCGGCGGGAAGGTCGCTGTCGATACAGAAGCGGGTACCTTCCCAGGTTCTGGGGCGTTTGAAGATGGAATGGTCATCGACCAGGTGCGGGAAGTGGTCCTTGAGCATGCTGCCAAGATCGACCGGCGTCAGCCGGCTGCATCCAAGGACGTGCTTGCCATCCTCGGAATAGACCAAATAGATCGAGGCCAGGGAGTCATATTCGTCGAATTCCATGCCATCGAAGGACTTAACCTCGTAGCTTTGGCGTTCGATGAATTGCTGGTGTCTCAAACGGTGCTGGCCAAAGAAAAGGTCAGCGGAAGAAGCGATCGATTTATATGATATTACTGATAGCATTGTTTCCTCCGGGTGCGGAAGAAATAGATGATCATAGGTTGCGCTGACTCGAAATCACCCGTTCGGGTGACACTCAATCGATAAATCCTAATTTCACTGCGGTTGTTGCCGCCTGGACACGGGAATTGGCGCCTAACTTGCGAAAAAGTCGGCGAAAATGCGTGTTTACTGTGTTGTCGCTGATGCCGAGCAGCTTGGAAATCGTTCGGTCGGAGTGGCCGCCGGCCGACAGGCCAAGGATTTCCTGCTCGCGTTCCGTTAGAATCACATTCGTTCGTTGCCGGACCCAATCAGGGCCGGCTGCCGCGACATAGAGGGATCGCAGTTTCCTGTAAAAAGTGTCGGCGATCGAGCTCAGGATGCCCAGGTCACGCAGGTGCTCGGCTTGGGGGAAGGATGTTGCCAACGCGATGCCGCCATGGAGAGAGCTCGATCCAAAGAAAGGGATGCCCACGCCGTTATACAGGCCGGCTTCCTGGGAAAGGTTCAAGAAGCCAGTCTGCAGCGAGCTTAGATCCAGGAGAAGAGGCAAGTCCTTCCAGAAGAAAGGACGAGCGTCACCGCGCGCGAACTGCGCGACGGGATCGTAGCGAACGCAGTCCCGTTCACCATAATAATGTTGCCAATCCTCCGGATAGGTATTGGTGAACCCGAACATGTGGGCCTGTCGCGGCAGGGCGTGATCCCGCATGATCGAGACATTGACCAAGTCGAAGCCGAGTTTCCGGACGGTGGTCAGGAGCAGGCTCGACAACTCCTCGGGGCTTTTCACGGCGGCACAGGCTATCGTGAATTCGAACAAGGTCTGGGCGGCGATCGACTGGGGCATGCGGACACCTTTCTTCCAACTCGGCAGGCGCGCCGGACTAGGCGGCGCCTGATCGCGCGACGGCGCGAACGGGTTCGAAGTGCCCTGGGCTCGGCTATCCCTTAGCGAGCTTGCCAGTCTGGCTGGCATGAGCCATGGCACGGACCAGATCGAGCACGCTTTTACGCATGGGTTTATCCTCGATCAGGGAGAATTGGGTGGCCAATTCCTGGCCGTCGCTGGATTTGAGGAAGGTGGCGATATTGGCCTCGACTTCCCCTGAGAACAGCTCGAATTCCTGTTCGTCGATCTCCGCGAAAAAATATGCGACCGGAACCTTCAAGGCCCGAGCCGTGGCAAACAGCTTTGATGCGCTGATGCGGGACGTCGCCGTCTCGTACTTTTGAACCTGTTGTTGGGTGACGCCGATGGCCGCGGCGAGTTCATCCTGGCCCATACCTAGGATTTTCCGGCGTCGCCGTATGACCACGCCGACGTGGCGGTCAACCGTTTCCGGCGGCTTCTGGTCTTCTGTCATGGCTCACATTCCCCGTGTTTCGCCGTCCAATTGGCCATCGTGCACGTTACAGATGGTAGATTTTTTATACGCCTCACGCCTTCTAGTTGTCTATAGCTTAAAATCGTATAGGTTGTTTTCTTGAGAGGAGGACAACTGATGAAAGGCCTAGCGGTGTTGTGGCAATTGATCGGTCGGTTGACGGATCGCCAGCTTGAATCCCGAACGTCCGGGTTGGCTTGTCTGGGCTTGGAAGTTGGCGGAGTCATAGTGGCCGGTTTAGCGCCCTATCTGCTGAAGCTGGTGGTCGATGATGTCGCGGCGCGACAAGCTCACGGCTGGTCCGGGTACGGACTTGTAGCAATCTTCATTGCGGCCTGGACGGCGCCGAGCCTCCTCTCTGCTCTGCGGGCTGTTTATTCCTCGCGCATCAATGCACGCCTGGCGGCGTCACTTGCATCGGGCGCGGTGCGCGGATTCTTGAGCGACGAAGTGTGGCGCGGCACCGAAAGCGGGAAGGTGCAGAGCCTGATCGAGCGGCTCCCGTATAATTTGACTATCGTCGTCGACGGCCTCGTTTGGCGAACGGCGCCCATAGCCCTTCAACTGGTTGTCGGCCTGACCGTAGTCCTGCTTCTGACCGATGGGAAATTCGTCCTCGCGCTGGCCGTGGTGGCGGCCGGGTTTGTCGGCGTGAGTTGGCTGGGCATCAGATGGCAGGCGTCGGCGGCAAAGACCTTCAACCTGGCAGCCACAGCGTGCGGCGCGCTCGTCGGGGATATTCTTCGGAACCCGCGACGCATCGTCAGCAACGGCGCCATCGCACTTGAAGTGACAGGCGTAGGGTGCGCCTACTCCGACCGTGAGGCCGCCGAGGGGAGGGTGGGGTGGTCGCTCGTGGGGCTGAGCGCCGCGCAATGGGCAGTGACAGCCGTCGGTTTAACTGTAGTCTTCACAATGGCCGCCGCTGATGCGGAAAACGGAAGGATCAGCGTCAGCGGCTTCGTCCTGTTGCAGGCCTATGCGTTGCGCCTTCTATTGCCGCTGGCCGGGATTGGTTTCATTCTAAGCCAGTCAGCTAGCGCGCTGGATAGTCTGGCGGAGGTGCTGGCGCTTCAGCCGGCCGTGAGTCCAGTCACACTCCAGGCTGCCCCGGACGCGGTGCGGCCGGCTTCGCATGTTGAAGTCCGCAACCTGTCTTTTGGCTACCCGGGCGGGAGGGGAGGCGTCAGCGGCGTGTCGGTCGATTTTCCACCCGGGTCATTCAGCGTCATCGTTGGCCGGAACGGCGCCGGGAAGTCGACATTCGCCCAACTGCTTGCCGGACTATTGCGGGCGGACGCGGGGGCCGTGACCTACGGCGGACAAAGGATCGACCAAGTCCCAGAGGCGGACCGCCATGAGCGGGTTCTCTACGTGCCGCAGCGAGTGTCGCTGCTCAATCGCGACCTGCGGTCCAATCTTTTCTATCCGCCTTCAAAATTGTCGGAGGCGGACGCGGTCCACCGCCTCACCGCCTGGGAGTTTCAGGCCGACGGCCAACCGGTGGATTTTGCCGTAGCCGTGGGCGAAGGCGGCGAGGCCCTATCCGGCGGCCAAGTGCAGAAGCTGGAGCTTGCCCGGCTCCTGGGTGTTGAGGTTCCCTGCTTAATCCTCGACGAAAGCACATCCGCGCTCAATCCGGCGATCGAGGCCCGGATCGTCGCGGACCTTCGTCGCGAAATCGGAACCAGAACGACGCTAATATTCGTCGCCCATCGCTTGGAGCTTGCCAAGGCGGCCGATCAGGTGCTGTGGATGGAGGCGGGTTGTCTGAGGGCAATTGGCAGCCATGACGAGCTCATCGCCGGCCGGCCCGAATATCGTGAGCTTTGGCAGCTCTAGCTGAGCCGGGGCTATTTTTTTCTCAGCGTAGCTTCCGCGAAGCCGATCAGCATTTCGATCTGCGGTTCCGAGAGATATTGGCAGGCTGTATTCAACCGCGCGACCTGAGGCGAAACATCATTGGTAGCAAAACCGAGTAGGTCGTTTGGCGTGGTCTTGAGCACACGCGCAATCTGGCACAGCCTCTTGAGATCAGGTTCGCTGCGTCCAGTAACATAGTGCCCGTATCGTCGCGCATCCAGTTGAGAACGTTCTGCCACCTCGGCGTTGGAAAGGTTCAACTCCTGAGCACGTAATCTCAAATTCTGAGCTAGTGGATCCATGGGAACAAAATGTTCTGGATATCTCGCTAATGATATGAAAATTATGTAGTTTTTGATCTACAAATTGTTCCAAAGTCGATTGCAACAACAACAAGGCTACGTCGTCGTTCCGCTTGCTGTGTAGCGTTTAGAAAGTGATACCGCAGTCTCAATCAGGACGCGGATTTCACGCGTATCAAGATTGCTAGAGGCATTAACTAGCTGTTGAATTTCAATCGATTCGTTCTCGCCTGGAAAGTCCAATAGTATATTGGGGCTACTTCCCAGTGATTTGCAGATTGTGACTAACGTCTCGTAGTTAGGCCGGCTCCGACCAGTCATGTAATGGCCAAATCTACGCTTATCGAGCCCGCACCTTTTTGCCGCCTCGACACTAGTGATGCCGAGATTTTCTGTTAGCGCTCTGAGTTTAATTGCCAAATCGATCATAGGAACAGAATGTTCCGAAAATGCGGCCTGGCATATGTACAAGTGGTTCCATGTGATCTACAAATTGTTCCCGTCTCGCGCCGCCCCTTCAGAAAAATTGGTGAGCGCGGCTTTCCGAAGGGAAGTATCGATGGTGAATTCCCCCGCCTCATCCAAACCAGTCTTCCGCGAAGAGCGACCAGGCGTCGATCAGTTCGTTGGCGAGCAGTTGACCAATTTGAGGACGAAAGCTGGCGCGTCGCAAATTGAATTGGCGGAGCTTCTCTCAGTACCGCTTTCGCTTGTTCAAGACTTTGAAGCTGGCACCAAACGGATCGCCGCCGCCCAGCTTTTCAAATTGGCCGGGCACCTGAACGTGCCGGTCGCTGCCTTTTTTGGCATCGAGCTGGAGGTCGCATGAGCTGGTTTCGCGACGTCGACCGTTGGCTCTCGGATGAGGTTCTTCCCTATCAACATGCCTACGTCGCGTTGGCACGGCGCCTAACCAGCAATAGCGAGATCGCGAAGGACATCGTTCACGACGTCTACGCCGAAATCCTGGCCGGGGAGACTTGGCGCGCGGCGAAGGACCCGAAAGCCTGGGTGCTCCGCATCGTTTACTGCCGCGCCGTCAATTGGTCGAAGCGGCAAAAGATCGTGCCGATCCACCAACTCCCGGAATACGAGGGCTTGAATTTCTCGGATTTCAGCCCTGATGCGTTCGACCGGCTGTCCGGGCGCGAGGAGCTGGAACTTGTGATGGACATTCTGAATGAGCTACCGTCGCGATGCCGCCAGGTTATTACGCTCCGACGGATCGAAGAACTGCCGCCGCAGGAAATCTCCAGGCGCCTGGGTATCGACCTTGCGACCATTCGGGGGCATCTGGCGCGCGGGATGTCGATATTGACAAAACGGCTCGCCGAACGGGGAGGGGAATTGCCCCAGCGAGCGGTCAAGGGCGATACCTTTCCAGCGGCTAAGGCGGAATAGACGGCGCGTGGCGACTAAATTATGAGTAGACCCGGCAATAGGCGTCAGCGCGGCCGGGGAGGCAACTTGACTTCGGACTACCAGCCTTCCTGGGACGAGCTTCGGGAACAAGCCGCGGATTGGCTTGCCGGTATGGATTCTGGCACCGCCGATCCCGAGGAATTCGAGGCGTGGCGCAGTGCCGACCCGAGGCACGCCGTCGCCTTTGTCCAGGTCGCGAACGCCTTGGGCGCACTCGACCGTGCGAAGCCGGCCCTGCGTGGGACCTTACCCTCGGTCAAGCGCCCATCTCGGCGCGCGTTTATCTGGGGATCCGCAGCAATCGCGACAGCGGCATTGGGCGCAGGCGCCTTCGGAGTAGCGACAGCCAAAACGACCGTGGCCACCCGTGTCGGCGAGCGGACCCGGGTCGGGCTGCCAGCCGGTGGCGCAATCGACGTCAATACGAACTCGCGAATCCAGTGGCGCGACCGAGGTGGGGTGGTCGAAGTCTGGCTGCAAAAAGGCGAAGTCGCACTCGACCTGGCTAGCAGCTCCGCCCGGTGCCGCCTTTACGCCGCCGGCCGGGTGGCGGAGTTTTCCGCGTCGAAGATCAACGCCCGACTCCGCGGAAGTCTGCTCGACCTGGCCGTGGTCGACGGAAGGTGTGCAGTCTCGAGTGAGGAGCAGGCCAAAACAATGGCGACCCGGCAACCCGCCCCGACGGTCGTGTTGGCGAGCCACGCCGTTCTGGCCAGCGCGAGCCAAACCGTGGTTCGCCCGCTGGATGCCGTCGATACGGCGTCGCTGAATGGCTGGCCAAACGGCGAATTGGTGTTCCAGGGGCAGACCCTGGACACGGCCGTTGCGGAATACAATCGCTACCTGACGCGGAAGATCGTCATCGCCGACGCGTCTCTCGCAGAGATCAGGCTTGGTGGCCGCTTCACGACACAGGACCCCGCGTCGTTCCTGGCGGGGCTTCATGACAGCTTCGGAATCCAGGTGGTCGACGATGGCGTCGGCAATATCGCGCTGACAAAATAATTGCGGATCGATCGAACGCTTCTGAATTCGGCGCGGACTGCACTGCCTCACGTCACGAAAGTGACACATGTAGGGGCGGCTCAATGTTCAAGATTTCCCGTAAGGCTATTCGTTGCAGCGGCAGTGCGTTGGCCATAGTCATCGCATTTGCGGTTAGCGCCAAGTCGGTGTCGGCTGGCGATCGAACCTATTCAATTCATATACCGACCGAAAACACGGCGGCGGCGCTCAACGACTTTTCGCGCCAGACCAATATCCAAATCCTTTTTCCATATGACGTAGCGGCTGCCCACACAGCGCCGGCCATCGCTGGAGAGTTTACGCGCGCGGCCGCGCTGGCGGAACTCCTGAAAGGCACCGGTCTGCAGATCGTCGAGGTAACCTCGGCCGCGATAACCCTGAAGGCGGAGGACAAATCGACCCCACAGGCCGCCGCCTCCGATAGTGCTGCGACCCAAGTGATCGTAACGGGTACGCACATTCGGGGCGCCGATCCGACATCTCCAGTTCACACCATCACCAAGTCCGATATTGAAGCATCCGGCTATTCCCAGATCGGCGATTTGATGCGCAGTCTTCCCGAAAATTTCGGGGGCGGGCAGAATCCGGGCGTCGTGTACGCCTCCGCCGGGAACATCGCGAACCAAAATCTGACCAACGCTTCCACGGTCAATCTTCGCGGGCTGGGCTCCGACGCGACTTTGGTGCTGGTCGACGGGCATCGGTTGAATGCGGACAGCACCTATCAGGGTGTCGATATCTCCGGCATTCCGCTGGGCGCGGTCCAGCGGATCGAAGTCGTGCCGGACGGTGCATCCGCGCTTTACGGCTCTGACGCAGTTGCGGGCGTCGTCAATATTATCCTGCGCAAGGATTTGAACGGTGGCGAATGGAGCGCGCGGGTGGGCGACACGTCCCAGGGCGGCGGTCTCGAACAAACCTACAGCCTGATGGATGGGGCGAGCACCAGCCGCGGACACGTACTTGCCGATTTCGAATACTCGCGCCAGCAGCCGATCACCGCAGGGGAGCGAGCTTTCACGGCCGGCGTGGACCCGACCTTTTCCCTGGAGGACTTCCAGGAGAGACGCTCGCTTTTCGTGAACGCAGGCTATGATTTTTCCGACCGCCTGTCAGCGGGCCTGGATGTGATGCTGGACGATAGAAGGTCGATCGCGACGGCGACCACGTCCGGCCAATTTTACACGACGCCGGTTTACACTCCGGAATACAATTTGGCTGGGACACTGAACGCCAGTTTGCCGGCGGATTGGAACCTCAAGGGTACCGTCGTCGCGTCCGGGAGCCGCAACAGCTACTGGAGCAAGGACCTGACGGACGGGTACTTTGCCCACACGCAATACCAGAATTGGACACAATATGCGGAGGTAACGGCCGACGGGCCGCTATTCACCCTTCCCAGCGGAACGGTGAAGGGCGCGATCGGCGGCGGGGTGAGGGAGGAAGGCTTTCAGAACGGGTACACCGCAGGCGCCTCCTATTATCGGCCGACACGGGACATAGACTATCTTTACGGCGAAGCCTTGGTGCCGTTCGTGACGCCGTCTGCCGTGCGGACCGGTCTAAACGAACTCGAACTCAACCTTTCGGGCCGCGTCGAGCACTACAGTGATATCGGTTCGAGTGCCACGCCGAAGGTCGGTTTGCGGTACGTGCCATTACCCGGACTGACCCTGCACTCGACTTGGGGAAAGTCGTTCAAGGCGCCGTCGCTTCTGCAGATGCACGAGGCGATCTACCTCCTGCTGTACCCGGCCTCTTATGTCGGCGGAACAGGCTCTGGCCCCGTCTTGGAGACCTATGGCGGCAATCCCAATCTCAAGCCGGAGCGGTCAACATCCTGGACGATAGGCGGCGACTACAAGCTTCCGTGGGCCCAGACCAGTTCCTTCGGCCTCGACTACTACCATATCGAGTATATCGACCGCGTCGTTCAGCCGGTGGCGAATTTCACCCAAGGCCTGAGCAATCCGCTCTACGCCCCGTTCGTTGAATATGGGCCGTCCACCGCCGAACTCGGGGCCCTTGTCCCGATGGGGGTCTTCTACAATGAAACCGGCGCGGCTTACGACCCAACCAAGGTCCAGGCGATCCTGAGAGACCAGTTTCTCAACGCGACATCGCAAACCGCCGACGGTGTCGATCTGTCCTACAAGGAAAGCTTTGCCGTCGGCCACAACACAATCGACGCGTTCGCGAACGCCACGTGGACCCGGCTAGACCAGCAGACCATTTCGACGGCGCCCAATGCGGAACTGTCCGGCACGCTCTTCAACGTGCCCAAATTCAGGGCGCGCGGCGGCGCGACCTGGGAAGGTGGACCTTTCACGTTCACGGGTACCGTCAACTACGTCTCGGGACAGATCGACACGGGGGTGAACCCACAAGTTCAGTTGGCGTCCTGGACGACGGTCGACGCCAATCTGAGCTATCGCGCGGGCGATATAGCGGCCGTCGCAAAAGGCCTCAAGATAAGTCTGGCGGTTCAAAACCTCTTTAACAAGAATCCCCCCTGGACGGTCAGCCCTTTGACAGACACGCAGCCCCACTATGACAGTACCGCCTACTCGATTGTCGGGCGATTCATCAGCCTTACCCTGTCCGGCAGTTGGTAGGTCAAAGCATGTTTGCCGCCGTCTGGGCCGCTGCTGTCCTGCTCGGGACAGCAGCGGGGGAGTCTAACTCCTCAAGATTTTGGACGTCAGAAGCGATCATCGAGGCGCCTCGCGTCGTAGAGACCGCGATCACAGCGGACGGTCGATCCGCTGCCTATATCGTCCGTCGGGATCACCTGGACGGAAATCGTCGCGATAGCACATTGGTCTGGGTCGACCTGCGGAGCAAGAACAAGCGAGATCTGCTGACCGCCTCCTGGATCAGCCGCTTGAGCGCCATTCCCGGCTCAACGGATTGGTCCGTACTTGCCGACGAAGGAAGTGGCATCCAGCTTTACCGGGTCACGACGGAGGGGACGATCTCGCTCGTTGTGAGGGGCCAGTCGCTCGTAACCATGACTGCGGACACAACTCGCGCCATAATCTATTCGACCATGGAGCCCGACGAAATGGTGGGTGTTGTCGACTATGGTTGGGCACCGAACGGCGGGACGCTGTGGTACAGCACGGCATCGCCAGGGACATCAGTGCTGGCCGCGTCCGCGGCCATCTCTGATCCGACGGTGCCGAAGGTTGTGTATGCGCCGAACCGGTCCGAGCTTCATGTGCTTACCGTCGGCGGTGGTGATCGATTGGTGGCGTCAAGTGGTGGATACCAGGTATGGCCGACCCTGTTTTACGGAAGTGACGCGGCCAAATGGCGTTGGGATACCAATAGGGGCTCATACAGCCTTGATTATGGAACGCCTTCGCAGGGCGAGGCCGGCAATCAGAAGCCGACCCAGGAGACCTACGATCCGGTTTCCGGGCAATCCACCCCTGGGCCCTCGCCGGCGTTGTCGGTGACCATCGGGCCGAATGGCGGCCAACTTTCGGTTCAGGGCGCATCCGTACAGCGTCGTCTCGTCGAGCGGAAGTCGGACGGGACGACGCTGGACTTCGGGCCGGCGGATTTCAGTTTGAATACGGCTCGAAACCCTGGAAACTGGATATTGGGGCCTGGCGGCAGCGTCGTTGTTGCCATCCATCATGATGCGCTGAACGCCCGAAGCAGCTTGATCCGGCTTGACCGAGATGGTTCGGTCCATGAGTTTGAAACAGCCGTGAGCATCGATCATTGCGCTTTTTCCGACGATGCGCTTCGCGGTGTATGTATCCGCGAGGGCCTGGCCGAACCGCCGACGCTCGTCGAGGTCGACAGCCAGGCAGGGACCCAAACGACGATTACCGATGTCGACCCGGGCTATAGCGAGATAGCGCCGCTCTTCTATCTGCCTGGGCTTTGGTCGGATGGTCCGCATCGCGCCGCTGGCTTCGTCGTTCTGCCGAGAGGATACCGCCGCGGCACCCATTACCCGGCAATTGTGCTCACGCACGGATATGACGGCGACAATGCCTTCGTGAAGCAGGATTTCCAATGGAGCTATCCCTTGCAGGCCTTCGCGGAGCGAGGATACGTGGTTATTTGCATCAATGACATTCCGGTGCAGGGCGATGCCGCACGGAGCGCCGCCTATAGCCAGGTTGGCTCGGGCGCCGGCGATTTGTCTGCCGACCAGGTGGAGCACCTGTTCTGGTTGGACGAGCTTGGAATTTACAAGGCGGCCGTCCGCGCGTTGAGCGACGAAGGCCTGATCGACCAAAAACGAGTGGGGATTGCGGGCTATAGCCGAGGTTCGCAGATGGTCGAGATTTCGATAACTCAAACCGATCTATTCAAGGCGGCGTCGAGTGGGGACGGTCAGATCTTCGCCCCGTCTACGTTTTGGATGGGAAACAATCCTGGCCTTTACGGGATGCTTTTGGGTGGCCCTGTGTACGACCCGTCCGCTTGGCCGAAATGGCAGCAGATTTCGCCGACGTTGAGAGCAAAGCGCACGACCGCGCCCGTGCTTTTCGAGATTGCTTCTATGGCGCCAGGCGCTGTCGACTTCTACCACGCCTTGCGATCGGCGGGAGCCCCGGCCGAGTTTGTCTACTATCCCGATGAGACGCACCTGCCCAACGTTCCGCAAGACCGCCTACGAATCATGACCGAAAACCTTGACTGGTTCGACTTCTGGCTGAACGGAAAGGAAGATCCCGATCCTCGTAAGGCAGACCAGTATCGAAGATGGGAGGGCATGAAGGTTGGTGCGATGTCTAGCCCTGAGGGCCGATAGCCGCTCAGGCGGGTGTGCCCGCGGATCGGCCGTTGCGCACAGCCTACCAGCTTTGTTTTCTGAAGTCCGCGGCGCCGGCCTGAACCCAGTAACGAGCCCAAGCTTCAGCTTCGGCCAGCGCCGCGAGGCGGGCGTGGTGTTTGCCGTGAACCTGGCGGTCGTCGCGAAGTACCTCGTCGATCGCGACGTTGTTCAGAAGGCCATGTTGAGAAAGGATTCCCCCGAGAAGGAAGCTGCGTAGGAGATGCTTGTTTCTCTCCGCGACCTCACACGCGAAATTATCCGGGCCGCCTTTCGATCTCCTGGATATAATCTCTGGCGGCAGCAGACCGCGGAACGCCTCACGGGCGACGGCGCGGTTTTGGCCGCCTCGGCACCATTCCCAAGTCGGAATTCCCAGGCACAACTCGACGATCGGTTGGGCAAGTAGAGGAAAAACCGTGGGATGCGACCCTTGGCGCGGAAAAACGTCAGCATCCAGTTGCATGGCGATAAGTCGCGCGACATGTACGGCCTTGCCGTACGGCGTGCCTGGTTGCTGCGATAGCCACTCGTGGGTGGTGGTATTCCGGACCGAGCTCAGCGCGTCTCGATCGAGGAAGTCTGCGGTATAATGCCACTGATATCCGCCTTTGGCCTTGGGTAGGGTTTGCCGGGCCAGTCGCAGCACATCGAACACGCTTGCGCCCGTTATCCTGCAGATATCGTCGATGGTCCTCAGCAGTTCGAGGGTGGGACCTTCCGCCTCGAAGCGATCTATCAGCGGGGTAGCTGATTGTATCGAGCAAAAAACGTTGTCGCCGCCGACACCGCTGAAAAAGGCGTCGCAGCCAAAGTCTTCGGCGAGTTGCTGCTGGACGCGAAACTCGGTCTGGGCAAAGGCGGGGAGCCCAGGGCGCGGCCGGTGTGTTGAGACCGATTTCGTAAGGTCGACTTCGCTGTGGCGATATGGGCATTCGACCAGTTCTATGCTGAGGTGGGCGGTGAGGGCTTTCGCGTAGGGTCGCTCGTCACCGAGTGCGTCGCGCGTCACCATCGTGAATGTCGTAAATCCGCCCCCTTTAGCCGCCAGTGCGGCCGCGACGATCGAGGAGTCCAGACCGCCGGAAATCCCAAGCAAAACCCGGCGAAAATTTCGTCCCCAGGTCCCGACACAGGTCAGAACTGTGTGTCGTAGTTCCTCGGCCAATTGCCGGGGGCTGGCGCCGCGTCGCGGGCCTACATGTGTCCAGGGCGACCAGGCCATGGTCGACTGAGTACCGGCGGGAGTTACGGTCAGCGCATTTCCGCCGAGTAGTTCGCTTATGCCTTCCAGACAGGTCATGCTCAAAGGCATTCCGCTGGCGCTCAAATGGGCCAATAGGGCCGACCAATCAATTGAAGGGGATGTGCCGCTGGCCGCGATCAACATTCCAAGGTCCGAGCCGAGCAAGGTGACGCTGCCGGGCCGGCTCCAGAAGCAGGGGAGTGCTCCGGACGGGTCACGAAGTATCCTGACGTCTGGGTAGGTCGGACCTTGAATTGCCGCGACATACCCGCCCCAATATTCTTTGAGAAGGCTGAGCCCCTGACTCTCGATAGCCCGTCCGGCGGATCGAGCCTCAAACCCGCGCACCTCGACCGCGGCTTGGGATTTCTCGAATAGGCTTCCCAGGACAAAGCCTCGGCCGGACAGGTCGAGGCATGAGAGCTCAGGTGAATGGAAAACAGTGATCTGGCCCGCGCGAACATACCTCAGCGTGGTATCGACCTTCATCCGCTCGACTATCGTCTCCAAGCCAGGGCTCTCGTCCGACAACATGATTAGATATCGCCCAGACATCTCAAGCGACCAGAATCGGCGTGTAGTGGCGGGTTTCTTCGAGTGTGCAACTCAGGACCGTTTCGCCAGATTGCACCCAGGCATGTGCGCCAAACGGTTCAAGTTTCACACCGATGACCAGATGCGGATGGAAATTATGGCCGGCCAGAAATCGTATTTCGGCCAGCGACCAGACGAGACATTTGTCTTGGCGCTTGACGAGCCGGCCTACGGAAGAAAACTGCGCCGACAATTTTTCTTGTTCGGCGAGGCCCTCTCGAGTTGCCGGCTGCCCGCGGTTTCGCGAGTCCGTTATCCGATCTAAAGCTTGCTTTAGACGGTGACGACGGACCTCGCGGTCTGCGTTTCCATAGCAATAAAGTGCCTGGAAAGTGTGCTTCAGCGAGTGGAGCCCCGAAAGATCGGTTAGCCCGCGAGCAGGTGTTGGCAATCCAATGTCTTCTCGACTATCGGAGCGCTGGACGTCGGTGAAGAGCCCGGAACGAAATAGCCTGTCGAGAATCGCCTGGTCGGCATCTGCTACCGGTTCTCCCAGGATGAACCGCTGAAAAACTTGGTCGCTGGTCGGAGGCAGGCAAAAGTAGCGATCGGTCCTTAAGTCAAGAAAGGCTGTCCTGCCGTTGGTCACGCAAAAGCGGATGTCGTCGTGGATCGCGTATTTCATTCGACCACCCCAGGTAACGGCCTGCGCGGATGATAAGCCGCGCAGGCCTTTCAGCTCAGTCCGCCGACAGACCGGTCTCGAAGCACTGGTTCGGGATCGCCGGATTGTCGAGTTGGCCGACCGGGAGTTGCCCGCGGGTTTCGACCGCCACGGCGCCCAGATCGATCAGTTCTTCGGTGTCGATATGCTTTTCCATAACAACCTCCATCTTCAGGTGGTGAAGCCATGACCATCATGGCGAGCGTAAGTTACCACCTGGCGTTCGAAGTCGAGCCGCGATAATGCGCAGATTTCATTGAAGTTTTCGTGCAATCTTGTTGAAATTTCGAGCTGTCGCTGAAACGAGTGGCTAGCGGCGGTCCTGGTAGGAAAGGCCGATCAGTTGAGATACGGCGTCAAGCCTGCGCTTGTGATAGCGGACCAGCGCGCGGCGCAAGGCCGGCCGGTTTCTGTCTTTCCAGGGCTCGGCCAAGGCCGTGAGCTCTTCGGTGCGGTCCGCGAACAGGTTTGCCTCCAGCATGCGGATCGGCCGCAGCCGGTCGTTGCTATTGGTTATAGACCAGACGTGGTCGCTGTTAGGGGATGCGCCGGCGAAATTCAAGAAAAGCCGCTCGGTCATTTCGACAAGGTCGGCGCTGGCCGCGTCGGCGTCATCAGGGAAAGGCAACGAATGTGCGGTCTCGGGATCCTCGAACGCGGCGGTGGTAAGCCAGGCCGTCCAGGACAGCAAGTCTCTCAGGCGGCGTTCGGTGACCCAGGGGAAGATAAAACCGTCGTCGGCCGTGTATTCGAGAATTTGCTCGCCGACCAATTGGCGCATGGCGTTGGTGATCGGCGAGGTGCTCGCCCTGAGCACGTCCGCCAGGGGGCGCGCTTGCAACCGTTGCCCAGGCTTGTATCGGCCGCTGGTGACTTCCATCTTAAGTTCGGAATAGGTCCGAATGAAAACCTTGGGCGTCATCCGCAGCCTCTTTAATGTGCGATAGGCGCCTGAAAGTACATACGTTTAGCCCTTCCATAGACGGACGCTTTAGAACAATGGCTTGCGGATCAATGCAGGCGTGCGACCGCGTAATCCTAACATTGATCTGCGGCTATGGAAAACTAAAAGTTGTGTTCTAATGAGCAGAACGCATGTTGGTTGTTAAAAAGTTACGTTCGGCTCGGGCCAAACTGGCCGGGAAAAAGGTGAAAGCGGGGTGGCGCTCCAGCTGAGGTCCAAGCGATGATCAGTAGTTCGAGAAACAATAGAAAAAGAATAATTCCCTAGAATATATGATCAATTATTCGCGATAAACTTTAATAAATAAGCTAAAATATTCATTTGTACTCCGCCCTAAATCTCTTGATCCATTGCGCGCTCAAATTATCACGCTGAATCTCGAAATCCGGGACATTAAATGTCTCCGCACCCCTCCTATCTATAGAGAGGCTTGAAAGCAGCCTATCTACAGCTTCGCAAGGCGTATTGAAAAAATCTTCGTAAAATAAGCGGATCGGAGGACATTCTGTCAGATCGAAAAGCATCTCCCAACGTTTCTCATGAGATTTTATTAACTGAAGCGCGGATTCAATGTTTTCGCGTGAGTAAGTTGGAGGTGCGTGGTCTTTTCCCAGCGCAAACCATCGGCGAGTCTGTATCGCGCGTGCCCATGAGACTGCCTGTGAGACCTTGTCTCGACGGGTCAAATACACAGTGGAGTCAGACTTCACTCGTCGCCGGAGTGCTGGGGCATGCTTTGCAATTTGACTGAAGTCAGTGATAAACGCCTTGAATGAAAAAACGCCGTTTCTGGTCGTTCGGAGCTGTTCTAAGGCGCTCCAGTACTGGAGGGTGTCGCCGTTTCCAATACGAGGAATCATGTCATGAGCGCGCATTGCAAGATTCAAGTACTCCAGTGGCGCGCCGAAAGAACCTGTCCGCCAAAGTGCGATCCCGAGCTGAGTACTTCCGCTGCGCGGAATGGTTGCAATCATTACTCGGAGGAGCGGATTTTCTTTTCGTCGAGATAAATCGAAATTTGCAGAATACAGTTCCTCCGGACCATTTAGGAGCATGTTGTCAACCCGTAAATCGTGAATATCATGCTGTTTGGCGGCCGCGGATACCAGAGATCTTCACGTAGCTAAGGACTAGTGATTTAAAAGCGGCGCAAAGTGACGTCCAATCCCCCATGAGTTCCACCCTGCGAACTGCAATCTCAAAGTTTCCGCGCGTGGCATAAATCAAAGGGCCAAGTGGCAGCGGCGTCCGAGACAGAACTCCTGCTCTTAGAAGGTAGCTATTGAGCAATGTGCGGGCCAATCGGCCGTTCCCATCGCAAAAAGCGTGCGCGTTTAGCGTCGCGACGAAAATCCAAAGTGCTCTTAACAGTGCCGCTTCGCCGGACGATTCGATGTTCCAGGCAGTGCAGACATCGTTCAACACCCGAGGCACCTGCTCGGGAGGAATAAACTGAACAAAGCGACCCTGAGCGTCGGGCTGCGTAGAGGCTTGTCCAACTCGCATTTGCTGCGAATTAAGCCCGACGCAGCGTCCGGCGATTGCCGCGAGCTTTTCTGAATCCAATGCACTAAATTTGGCAACAAGCTCAGAGGTCTCGGTCAAATCAACCCGGGACTGGAAAAGCTTCAAATCTCGGACAGAATTTGCCAAATAGTCGCTAAGGACATCGCGCGTGCTTGTTTCTATTTCATCTAAGTCATCTGGACGCAAATGTTGTGCAAACGTCCGTTCGGTCCAATTGCAAAAGCTATCGTCTCGAAGCATTTTCAGTAATTCGAGGGCACTCGTTAGCGAGGAAACCGCGTGGTCTCCTATTGCTATTGGGTAGGGGACCGGGCATCTTTTGCTTGGGTGTTGCGGAATAATCGCCTCCATGCTCAAGCTTTCGGCGCCAAATATCGCTCTAGGAATTGTTCGCGAGGTTGGGCCCTGGCTGCTTGGTCGCTCCAAGTTCATTGGCGGGCAAGGAGACAAAAGAGGATGTCCTTAGATCAAATATCCGATCGGCGGCCATGATTGTTTCTCTCCTATGGGCAATTACGACCCGTGTAATATTCAATCGCTTTATATTTTCACTTATAACGATCTCATTTTGCGGGTCCAAGTGAGAAGTCGCTTCATCCAAGAGCAAAATACGAGGCTTTTTGTAAAGTGCGCGGGCAATTAAAAGGCGTTGCTTCTGTCCGCCTGATAGCGCCCCTCCCATGTCACCAACGAGCGACTCGGCTTTCATAGGCATTGCCAATATTTCATCTTTTATAGCGGCGTCACCAAGCGCCTGCCAGACCCTGCCCATATCGATATCGGCGTCAAAGAAGGCGACGTTTTCGGCGATTGAGCCAGACAATAACTCGTCGTCTTGCATGACTATTCCAATGTGGTGTCGAACGGCCTTCGGCCCCCATGCGGAGAGCGTGCGGCCATCGATTTTTACTTCGCCAACCAATGGAGTGTACAGTCCACATAAAACCTTCAGTAAGCTACTTTTACCAACACCAGATGGGCCAATAATTGCGACAAATTCTCCAGATTTTATACTGAGGTTGAGGTTTCTGAGAACCCAGGACTCTTGTCCCGAATACCGAAAGGAAACCCTTTCAATATCTATCTGGCCATCCATTTCGAGTTCGAGCGATTCTACACGATCAATGCCCTCTTCTTTTGGGGTGAGAACGATATCGGCCAGACGAAATGAGTAAATATCGCTCAATTTCCACTGAATTATTTGCTCTATTACATTTACAATTGATGAGCCAAATTGACTTCTATAGGCTAGAAACGCATAAAAAACACCAACAGACATCTTGTTGTCCATTATGTCTGCTGCCGAGAAGTAAACTATAGCTAAATATGTAATTAAATCGATCGTCTGATTCGCGGCTGTAGTTGAAATTTGGAATCGTGATTTAGCTACCGTGCGCTTTATATAATCAGCGTACCTATTTCCCCATTGCGTTTCCTGCTCGGTTTCCGCAGCCATTTGCTTAATTGTTTGAATAGCTTTTATCGTTTCTATCCGCTTTACATTTTCAGCAATCTGCGCGCCCAAAGTCTCGCTACTGAGGCGAAGTGACTCTGGCAGGGTCAGAGCGCGTGTGGCTCCGTAAGCGAGCGTTCCAATGAATGCTACACAAGCCAGCGGCCAGGAAAAAATGACCATCATGCAAAGCGTTGTAAGAGCGAGCGCGCCATCGATGACGGACGTAACGAGACTACCAGATATTAGGTCGCGGATTGGAGTGATCGAGTCGAAACGTGAGATCGTATCTGCTAGGCGTCGCCGCTGAAACCAAGGAAGCGGCAGGCGTACGAGGTGGCGGAACAGCCTAAGGCTCATGTCCCAGCTAACAAATGCGGATAGCTGTTGCATTGCCAGAGAGCGCAATGTGGACGCAGCGATGTTAAATAGTCCAAATGCCCCGAAACCGACCGCTAATGTGGTCAGAAGGTGTCTGTCACCTTTAAACGCGGCTTGGTCGATCGCGAGCTGTATGAAAAACGGACTGCCGACAACATATACCTGAAGAAGGATAGATAATACAAATACCTGTCCAATTCCGCTGTATAGCTCTTTGCTTCTGTCGATCCAAGACCAGATGCTTAACTGTGATTTCTGCGGCCGACGTTTGAATTCGGCGGATCGAGATAACTCGACAGCGACACCAGTAAATCGCCTTCCCGCCTGCTCCAACTGAACTTTTCGCCTTCCGCTCGCCGGATCATGAATTGTGATATCTTTTGAGGAGACGCGCTCTAATACGACGAAATGGTTCAATCCCCAATGAAGAATGGCGGGCAGCTTTAGCTGACCTAACTCGCCTATATCGCATCTCACCGATCTTGCCATAAGGTCTAGTGCCGTCGCGATTTCGGAGATTTGCCTCAAATTAAGTCCGCGGCTGGAGATGGGAAATCTGCGCCTCAATTCCGATAACTCAAGATGAGCTCCCAGTTTCGCTGAGGAATATGCAAGGCATATCAGTCCGCATTCAGCAATTTCGGTTTGCTGGTATCTCACCAAAGTGCTCCATTAATGGGTGTTTTAGATAGCGGAGCTTGCCGATTTGGGGCGGTTACTATGTATTTCTCCCTGCGCATCAGTGCGGGCCGATATAAAGTTGGGCTATTGTTGGGCGTTCTTTTATAGCGGTGTATACAAACACAGCGTCGGGGCCGCCATCTGGCCCCCCCAAACCGGCCATCGAGGTGACAACAAAAGGAAGGGTCGCGACCAAATCCAAAGTATCGTGCGAATTGCATTTGAATATTTTTGATATGCCTGCTTTTTCGTCAATCCAGGCACCGTAGTTTGCAAAATCCGCCCAGGCCCTCAAGGTCATCCCCGGGACTGTTATCTTTTCGCACCGGAAGGTTATGGGGCCCTCAGGCGCCTCGACGCCACAGGCGCCCCATTTGGATGAGGCCGTGAAGCCCCCTGCGTATTGGTCGATCTGGGTTCGGAGGCAGTCTCCGTTCTTCAGCAGGAAGGTAGAGGAGCCGCGCAATTCGAGCTTGACGGCCTTTATGCTCTCCAGGGGAAGGTTTACCTGAGCCACATAGATCACCCGTGCGCCACCGACAAATGGCATTCGATCAGCGCTTCCGTCAAACGGAGGGCGGAGCGAGGCGCCGATCGTTTCTGGAGGCACTAGGCGGATTTCTACCGGGGAGCTGCTCGGTTCCGCTTTCGCTGGTGTTGCCGGCAAGATGGTAGCGGGCAAGATTGCAGCGAGCAAGATTGCAGCGAGCAAGTTCACTGTGCATAGGCGATGTCCTGGAGCTTTCACCACTAATCCTTCCGAATTCTAACGATGATGCTTAATCCAAGCCGCATTACCGTTCATCGAACGATAATTATCGGCTTGGATTGTTCGGCGTACTATCAGTATCCCCACTGGGGATTTGACATTATCGGTTGCCCAAGCGCAGTATTTATGGCGAGGGCAACGTCGTTTGCATACTTTTCATTTTGACCAAATTGCGTACTGTTCGCGTAGTCAGCCGCCTGCTGCGCCGCAGTTTTACCTGCTTCTCCAGGATTCGCGGCTAGCCACTGGCCCCACGTGGTGTTGCTTTCTTGGATGCCACCTGTGGTGTCGTGGCCAATTTCATGCCCAATCAGATATTGCATCGACCCGGGGTCAGCGTCGTACCCGGTGAATTGAGCGGCATTTATATCGACCACGATCAAGCCTGTGACTGGATCGATGTTGTTCGCGCCGGCCCTTCCTGCACCGTAATCTGTATCGGTAAGATTAAATTCAATGCGCCCCAAGAAATCCTCTAGTTGCGCTTGACTCATTTGGGTGCCGTCCGGCATGGTTATTGTCGGAGGTCCGTTTACCGCAGCGGTCATCATCTCTTTCAGAGCGGCCTTGAAATCAGCCATAGCTTTAAGGGTTGCCGGATTATTGGCATATAGTGTCGAGTTGTTCACGATCTCAGGGCTATTGTACTTCGCAAGCAATTTTGTAACGGTAACGACAGTGGTGCTATTAGGGCCGGTTCCCGTTCCGCCCCCCCCAACGCCCCCGCCTCCTGCGCCGGCACCGGGGCCGCCTGCAGTAACGATCACGGTCGTGGTCGGGTCGCCACCAGGGCCGGGCCCGGTGTCAGTAAGATAGGTGTCGCCGCCGGAGACGAGCTCCAGCTCCATTTCGGTAAGTTCACGCATCGTAAAGCTCCTTTTGTTTGCTTGTGACAGTGACTATTGCCTATACTCAACTCCTCACTCTTGCGGCACTGACCGGATCGAATAACCAGTCCAAGAATGTTTTTTCATCCAAAACCAAATCGGCCGTGACACGCATGCCTGGCTTTATTTCCCAACGCCGACCATAAGCGGACCGATCACTAACGTCCAAGGATACAACTACTTTATACATCTGCTCTCGGGAGTCCGTTGGGACGGGTATTTCGCCAGGATTTAACGGGGCGGCGGACACTTCTGTCACCACGCCTTTCGCAGCGCCAAAGGTTTGGTAGGGAAACGCATCAAACATTATCCGCACAGGGGTCTTGTTTCGCAGAAAACCAACTGCCTTTGAGGGGACCCAAAGGATTACTTCCTCGCTAGCGGTTTCATTGTCAGGCGTGATCAGACAGATTGTTTGCCCTTGATTGATAAAGTCGCCATCCTTTACAGAAACGTCTGTAAATATGCCGGATCGAGGGGCTACTATGCGGGCCCCACTTGCAGACATGTCACCGGTTTGCTTTTCGCGTAGCTGGGCTCTATTTAATGATAAATCCGAGTCAATTTGAGACCTCGCTAATCTCTCCCCTCGTTCCTCTCGGGTGAGTTGCTCAATCTGATTGACCGCATCGCTAATGTTTTGAGTCGTTGTCCCGACAGCGAGTTGCGACTGTAAGAGATTGTCTTGAAATTGCCGAACCGACAGATCAGAGATATATTTTTCCTGTTGGAGTTTGAGGACAGATTCTACAGTCTCTTTTTGAAGTTCTTCTCGGGATTTTTGAAGATTCAATTGGTCATTTAATTGTAAGACGTGTTGCTTTAGTCCCGATAATTTTACCTCAAGCTCGTTCAGAGATGAGTCTATTTCTTGCCTTTTGATTTCACTTGTCTGTTCTGTTGACTCTATCTGCTCGGTCGTTGAAGCAGTCATCTCTTTTGACAGAGTGTTCCCATTGGCAAGGACAGGGTCGTATGAAATTTGAACAAGGGTCTGGCCTGTCGCTACTTTCGCTCCGCTTTTGACTAATACGCGCTCTATAGTTCCCGATTTAACGGCCTCTATTCGGGAAACGCCATTAATAGGGGCGAGCTCTCCATTTACCGTCTCCTTTCGGGAGTATTTTGCGGTGCACACAAATGCGAGCACTGCTGCCATCGAGGCAAGCATAAAGAGCACGATAATCCAGCCGGGTAGTCCAAAGTTTGCGCTCGGACTGCCGAGGCGAGACCATCGACTTTCTAAAGCCTCCGGACGAAAAAGATCGACTGTATCTGCCATGCCCACCCTCGGTTGATCAAAACAATCACAACCTATGGGTAACATCAATACGAAATGCATCATGAGGCGAACATTTTTTAGCCGCTTCGGGACGCTTCCTTTATGAATTTATTTCATATAATCATATTGTTTGAGTGCGGTTCTGCACATAGCGCAATCCATTTGCAAACCACTTGCCCCGCCTCTTGAGTTGATCTAGCGTTCTTAATTTAATTCACACTTTGAACGCCTCGGCGTTCTCAAAATCAATGTATAGGTGAATTCGTTGTCCAATCGGGGGGCGTGGACTTTGTATGGTGGGGGTGCCTCTCTTTGCTCAGGAGGCTCGAAAGCTGGACCCCACAGGAGGCTTGTGAACTGTCTGACTGGAGCCGAAAGCGAGTTACCTTGAAGGACTTTGTGTATTTTGCTGCGATGCGAAGGTGGGGCGCGGAGGGTTATTGCGATCAAAAGCTGCGGTATTTAGATCGTCGAAATGGTACCAGCTATATGTCGATGCCGAGGGATTTCGATCGCCCGATGTCCCAGGTGACGGCGGACCGCGACCGCATCTGTCCAGAGATGTGCTCGCCCAGGTGCTGTTCGATCTTCGGCGTCCAAGGCACCAGCTGAAAGCCCATCCCGTCGTCGAGCACCGCGAACCGACCAGAAGCCAAGTCGAGGCGCCGGCGATACACACCACCGACTTGTTCGCCCTCCGACGGGACACGCACGGCCCTTGCGCCAGCGCCGCGAAGGGCTGCTGAGACCCCGTCCAACTCCCTGCTGGTAAGCCGTTGGAGTAGACCGGCAGGCAGGTCGACGCCGGCGGCACCACGCTTGGCAATGTCGGCCTTGATCAAGTGATCAGTTCGTCGCTCGAGAGCGTTGGCCACTTCCGCACCGAAGCCAGTAGCTCCGTAGCTGGCACGATCTCCCTTGAGCAATTGCCGATCCAGCCAGGTCGCTCCGCCGGCCGTGACCTGGCCCTCCAGCCCAAGGTCACTTTCGACCCTGACGGTCAACCGCTGCTTCTCGGCGAATTGGCTGGTCGTGGCCGTTACGATCGCGTTGACCGGGGCGTCGCCAGTTGCTTCCAAAGTAGGCAGGGGCACATTGTAGGTGTGCCCGTCGGTCGCATCGATGACGACATATGCGGTCCCCTTGAGTTCGTCGTCGAGGCCGCGGGCAAGGAGGCGACCGGTCACCGGCGCGGCGGGCAGGTCGGTGCCGAGCACGAACGACGACGTCCCGCGGTCCTGCTGGTTCTCGCTCAGACTCCGGTGGATTCTTTTGATGATGTCATTGCGCTCGCCAAGCTCACGCAAGACCGGTTCCGCGCGCTCGGACAGGACCCATTGTCCCGGCGCGAACTGATCGGCCAGGCCCAGGGATTCCAGCTTGCGAATTCGCCCCGCCTTCAGCGCCTGGAATTGATCCGGCGAGCTGCCGGCTGGCGGCGCCAGATCGATGTAACCTAGCCGACGGGCATCGCTGAGCAATTGGCGGTCAAGCTGGGTGAATCGCTCGGCTTCGACCTGGCGATGAAGCGCGCGATGGATCTCGTCGTCCTGGCGGAGCCCGAGCTCCTGTGTGACCAAAAGCTGGGCCTGGGCCCGCAGGCCTTCCTTGATGTAATCGCGGCTGATGACCAGGTCGTCGCTGGCCTCGGTGACGCCGCGGACCAGGACGTGGATATGCGGATGCTCGGTGTTCCAGTGGCTGACCGCCACCCAGTCGAGCCCGGTCCCCAAGTCGACTTCCGCCTGCTTCATCAGCTCACGTGTAAACCGGGTCAGATCCGACATTTCAGGGGCGTCTTCTGGCGAGACGATGAAACGGAAATGGTGGCGGTCGTCTGCGCAGCGATCGGAGAATTCCTTGCTGTCGATGGCGTCACGGTCCGAACCGAAGAGGACTGCCTTGTCTCCGTCTTGGGTAACGCCCTCCCGGCGCAGATAACGCAGGTGCGCGGCCAGCGGGGAGGCGCGGCCGTGATGCCTGACGACCCTGGCCTTGACCACGACCAAGCGGCTGCGGTTCGTCAGCAGGCGATTGGCAGTGTGACTGGCCAGCCGGCCGCGGCCGAAGCTTGATCGGCCCGATGTAATCCGACCGCGCCGCACCGTCGCGCCGGCCTTTTGAGCCGCCGCCAGGGCCTGGGCGACGAATGGCCGAACACGCTGGGCAGTTTTCGAGCGAATGTGACCCGGGCGGATTTGGAGTTCATCGTCTGAGGGCATATCGGTAATGGACCTCTCAAATTGTGTAGTGAAAACAGATTGTTATGCCTGCTGCCCCTTTGAGGCTTCGCCTTGCACCTCCCGTCGTCTGGCCTCAACTCGTTGAAAGTAGAGCTAAATTCTCTCGTCCAATCCCAGCCAGCCTCTCTCTCTTTTATCCTGCCTCTCAAAAACGAGATGCGATCCAGGTGATCTCGCCTCTCAAAAACGAGATGCGATCCAGGTGATCTCGATGGGTTTCCGTGGCCTATTGATCGGGGGCGGGGGGAGGCGGGGTAAGAGCGACGAATGGCGAAGCGGCCGGGGCGAAGACGGCTGCGCTGGCTGCCGCTGCACTCTGGTCGGGCAGGAATAGCGCGGCTTCGGTCCAGGACAGCGGCTTCGCCAGCGGTGCTGTTGCGGCAAATGTCAGGACGTCTGTTCCCAGTTTTTTCGCGATCGTTGCGACATAGGCGCCTGTTTCCGGGGGCAGGGGTTGGCCGTCATCCCGATGGGACAGCCAGCGGGCCGGGCCGGCATTGTAGGCCGCGAGATAACCGTCCATGCCGTAGGCGTCGTAGAGGATGCGAAGGTAGGCTGCACCGGCAAGAATGTTGTCGTGCGGATCGAACGCATCCGCGCCAAGGGCATATTGGCGCCGAAGTTTGTCCCAGGTCGGCGGCATGAGTTGCATCAATCCCATGGCGCCCTTCGGTGAAATGGCGCGCGGATTGCCGGCGCTTTCCGTACCAAGTACCGCCCAGATGACTGCGGCGGGGACGCCGGTCTTTTGCGCGGCTTCGTCGACATAGGCGGCGACGTCCGCGGCGGGCGCGACCGTTTGCGCCGCGGTTTGCGGCGCCGGCGGGGGGACGAACCACAGCATGGCTCAACTCGCCTCGTCGGTCTTGGCGCCGCGCTCGCCGTTGCGTTTCCAGATCAGCACCCAGTCCTTTTTGTCGCTGTCGCGTTGGAAGAGGTTGGCGCGTATGGGCGCAGGCAAAGTCGGATCGTCGAGTGCCAGGCTGACATAGTCGCCAGCGCGCTCGCCGCTGCGCTTCCACGCGACGCCGACCTCCGGACCGTCGGCATCCTTGATATGGATGGTGTAATGCGGCTGGCCCTGGACCTCAGGCTGATTGGTAGGGACCAGGACGATGTGACGGTCGACCATCAGGGTCCGGATGGTGCCGGTAAAGATGCCGCGCAGGCGGGTGAATTGGCCGATCTGAGCCATGGTTTATGCTCCAACTGGTTGGGGGAAATGGGCTTTGGCGCGCATCTATGGGCGAGATGCATCGGGAAAGGTGAGCAGGGGAAATGCCCGGCCGACGGTCAATCTTGTGTCGATCGGGCCGAAATACCGGCCATCGAAACTATCCGGGACTGCTGGATTGAGCAGGAAGATTTGACGGCTCGATAGGACCTGGCAGCCGCTCCAGGCGGGCATTTCCCTTTGCATCCGGTCGCGGGTCTGCGCGAGCGCGGTCCAGCGACCGTTGACGTGGATCCCGGCGCCGATCCGGCAGACGGTCGTGCCCGCAGTTGCGGCGACGGGCTTGATCAGCAGGACCCCGTTGGGAAGGTAGCGCCGGCTGGCCGCGAGTTGCTCGGCGGCGGGCGGCAGGTGCGTGACCGCAAGCGCGCCCACACGGAATTCGCGATTGGGCTGGACGATATAAAGCCCGATGGGCACGCTGGCCGATGCATTCCACAGCAGGAAGAGCGGTTTCGGACCGGCCACGGAATAGGCAAGCGCAAGCAGGCCGACTATACTCATGAGCGCCGTCCAAGCCGTGGGTTGCCGCGAGACGGACCGCGGGATCAGCCTCATGCGCCGGGCGCCCGCCGTGGCGGCTCGGGGCGCCGTGTGGTCGGCACGATGCGGCCCGTGCCGGTGTCGTGGGTGGAGTTGCGGCTGCCCTGGGCGGCCCAGGCTGTCAGGGCGTCGACGGTATAAACGACGCGGCCGCCGAGCTTCAGAAAGGTCGGGCCGGTGCCGTAGACGCGGTGCTTTTCAAGCGTGGCGGCGGAAAGGCCGAGCAGGCGGGCGGCCTCGGGCGTACGCAAATATCTTTGCGGCAGGGATGGTGGGGAAGCTGTCATTTATACCTCCGGTTTCAGACCGATCTTCTGCGGTCAGACGGAGTACAGCCGACAATTGAGTTGCCGAAAACGACCGGCAACTGCGGATGGAAATCAAGCCATTGATCGGTATCAATTTTTGGCAGACCCGGTGTAAAAAAGGCTCCGTGTCACGCGAACGGGTGAACCCCTGGCTTCGGGAAATTGCGGAGGCTTGAAGGGCTTTTCGCACAAAAAAGCCCCCGGCCGAAGGCCGGGGGCTTGCCTCGTCAGGCGCGGCTCCGGGTCCAGACCAGCGAGTATTCGCCGGGCGTGTCTTGGAACAGATTGGCATAGAGGGGATGGTTCAGCGACGGGTCGTCGAGTTTGATCGACAGATAGGGCTTCTGTTCCCGCGAGGTCTTCGCCCAGGCGGCGCCGACCTCGGCGCGGCCGACGAAGATGCGGTAGGCGGGCGCGTCGGCGTTGTCAGTGGGCTCCTCGGGCACGAGGCGGACGTTCGGGAGGGTGAGGACGAGGGTGAAGATTTCGCCGACGATTTCATTGCCGGAGGTTTGGAACTTACCGATGACGGACATATCAGTCTCCTATGACTGCGAGGTTCCGAAGCCGCCCTTTGCGGCCTCGATGGCGCCGAGAGCCAGGAGACGGGGCCTGCGTCATGGTTGACGCCGGTCTTTTTTGCTTCGCGAGGAACTGGCGGAAATGAAAAAAGCCGCGCCCTCTTGGCGCGACCTGAAAATCCGTCAGGGGGAAAAAAGGCCGACGGCGGCCATTGACGCTTAAGGCCCGGGCTCATGGAACTGTGCGCCCGTCGATGGCTGCTTAGGGAAGCGCATAGGCACTCTGCGGGCATAGGAGACTGATATATCTGTCGTCGGTAAAATCGGCCGCGCCTGATCGGACATCGTCGGCAAATCTTCACTCTCGCCCGGTGCCGACTGGTATAGACCCTGTCACGGTAGAACGCCGCGTGCTCGGCGACGCGCCCGCCGTGGTCGCCGGCTGCGCCGAGGTCGGCGCCGCCTGGGCGAAGACCTCGCGGGAACAATAGCGCTACTTGCCAATTGAGCTCGACGACCCGTCGGAGGGCCATCTTCCTTCGACACCGATCTGTTCCAGGACAAACCGGCGAAACTCAACGGTCTGGGCGACAAGCCGCGCCAGGCGAGGCGATCCTGCGGACCGCGCCGGCGGCGACCGTGAGCGCGAAGACCGTGGCCATGGCCAGGCGCCAAAATGGTGACGGCCCCGCCGTCCACAGAATTCCATCTGCTAGCAGAAAGCCAATTGTCCCGGCGGGAACGGCTACCAAAAGGACAATCAAAACCCGGGCCGGCCCGGTCGGCGCGAAGCCGAAGGCGAGGCGCGCGGCTACCGAGACGGCGGCGAAGGCGACCATGGCCGAGAAGACCGTGCCCACCCAACCTCCGCCTGTGGCCAGGGCGATGTGCCCGGCGAGGAGCGCGCTGGCTGCCGCAAGTGCGTTTTCGCAACAGACAATGATCGCCCAGGCGGCCGCGAGCAGGCCAATTGCGACCAACAGAAGGGCGATTATGGGCATGATGGTTCACGGCATTCGGCCGAGCCTCTTAAGGGGAATAAAAAGGAAAAGGCGGCTCAGGAGCCGCCGCGCCAGACCGGAATGCCCATGGCGCGAGCGCCATCGGCGAGGTTGTCCTGGATGCCCGAGCCCGGGAAGATGACGAACCCGGCTGGCATGACGCCGAGCAGGGCTTCGTTCCGCTTGAAGGGGGCGGCGGTCTTGAACTGCTTCCAGTTCGGCTTGAAGGAAACCTCGGTGACATTGCGGGCGGCGGCCCATTTCGAGGCGATCAGGTCGGCCCCGGTCGGTGAGGCCGTATTGAGGAGCACCATGTCGGGGTGCTTAGTCAGGACCTTGTCAAGCAGGATCCAGATCTTGTCGACGTCCTGGAAGCCGAGGCCGCCACTGAAGGCGACCTGCGTGCCTTTGGGGGCCAGCACTTTCAGACGGCTCGTTTCGCGCGCGGCGATGTAATCGCGGCTTTCGATCATGGCCGATGTCAAATGACGCCGGCTGACCAGGGAACCCGCCCTGGGCCGCCAGGCGTTCAGGGTCGCCTGTTGGAAATGCTCGGCGGCCAGTTCTCGAAGCGCCTCGATCGCTTCATAGCGAGAGGTCAGGGCGCGGCCCCGCACGACGAGGCGCTCGAGTTCGACGGCCTTGACCTCGGAGCCGTCCTGTTGGCGCTGCGCGGACTGTTGGGCCACCGTATTATCGTCGAGTTGGCGATCCAGGCGCTCGGCGGCGCGGTGGAAGAGGTTGACCAGGCCCCAGAGCAGTCCTTCGCGGTCCTCTTCCAGCGGGCTGTCCGAAAGGCAGAAGTCGAGCGCGTAGAACATGTCGGCGACGGTGCCCTGCATCTGGATGTCGTCAGGAAGGGGGCGCGTGTCCGGTTCGTCGTCGCTGAAGGTTGGGCCGTGGAGCCGCATATGCTCGGCCGCGCGTTCAGTTTGGGAAACTTCGCCGGCAAAGTCGTCGAGATCGAAAGGTGTCATCAGCCTGTCCTCCAGGTCGACCCGCGCCATTCGCGGGCCTTGTGGCGACTGACTGGCCACGGCGGCCGGCGCGGCGCAGCCCTTCAGGGCCTTGACCGGACCGGACGGCTATTTTGCTTCGCGATGCAAAGCGCGGCCTCTTCGCCGCGCGGCGGAAAATAGCCGGACGGCGCCGGTTGCGCGGCGACGGCCGTTGTGGCGCGGTCGCCGTCTCAAGGCCGCGATGACGCGTTCGGCCGTCGGATAGGTCTGAGACCTTGAACGCATTCGGCCACTGGAGGCTTCCGCTATCGGCCGTCGGCATCTATCGCCCTACAGGGCAAGTTGCGACGTGAGCCTGGCGCGGAATGCGGCCAACCCGAGGATTAGCAGGTCCTCGTTGTGGTCAAGGGCCCGCGGTAGAAGTCTGCCAATCGACAGACCGCGAAGCGACTGCCGTTCTGCGAGGGCTGCGTCAGCCCTGAGCCCGGCGTCGTCATTGTCCAGGGCGACGATAAGGCGGCGGGTGCTCGGCAGCGGCACATAGGCCATGAGGTTCCCGGCTGACAGGGCGGCGTGCACGGTCATATCGGGAAAGGCGGTTCGAATTGACAGGGCGTTTTCGATGCCTTCGGCGACGACGATGATGGGTGATGGCAGCCCGAAGCGAACCGCTTGGCCACGGATGCGTCCAAGCGAGCGTTTAGGATCGGCAATAGGGGCTTTGCCGAAGTCCTTGCCGTGCGCGCACAACGGATCGAGATAGATGCGATGGACGCCGGTCAGATTGTCGTTCGCGTCGGTGACCGGCGCGACTAGCGCGGGCCAGGCCCCAGATTGACCAGGCCGTGCGCCATTGCAAAAGCAGGCGGGATGAAACAGGAGACCGTTTGCTATTGCCGGATCGATTCCGCGATGGGTCAGGTAGGTTTCGGCCAGGGTTCCGCGAAATGGCTGGCATTTGCAGAAGAGCCGTTTGGCTTGGCGTACCGAATTGGACCGTTGGTAGCGGTCCAGCTGCAAGTGTGGCGTTCGGCTCCGCTGAGAACGTTGAAGGAATTCCTCCGCTTCGGCTCGTCCTTCGGCAAAGGTCCGCGACCGCGTCGCCGCGACGATAATGTCCAGCAGGTCGCCGTATTCCCCGGTCGCCGCGTCGGTCCAACGTCCGGCCTTACCGCCGCCCGCGTCCGGTGCCAAGCGGACGAACATGGAGCGTCCCGGGGTGTTGCGGGCATCTCCGACCGTCCAGTAATTGCCTGTTCGCCGGCCGTTGGACAGATAGCGGCGGCAGACGGCGAGCGCGTCTTCGGCCAAGTGCCGGCGTAGGTCATCCAGTTCAAGATCGCTCATTGGGCGCACCGTCACCACGGTCCCCTAGATAAGGGATGCCTTCCGCATTTGGTGGAAGATAGGCCTCATAGGGATTGCGATCGGCTACCATGTGGCCGAACGGAATGAACAGAAAGCCAGGTCCATCCGTCTCAACGGCGCAGATGACGAAGCGGGGTTCACCTGTGTCGGCGTCCGTGCACTCAAGAAGAGCCAGGTCGCCATTTTCGGCCGCGCGCAGGAGCGTTTGGAAGTTTTTGCGAATAGGGGACGGAATGCTCATAACGAACGCCCCGGGAAACGGCCGTCCGGATCGACGGGTGAATAATACCTTGCCATTTTAGGCTCCAAAAAAGGAGAAGCCCGGCACGGGGCCGGGCTTCGGTTGCGGGGGCTATTCGGCCGCCTCGGGCAGCGTTTCGGCGATAGGGGGTTGCTCGTGATCGTCGCTGGCGGGCGAGGCCAGGGCGGCACGGTGTTTATCGGCGGGCGGTTGCGGCGTGGCGGCCTTTTCCCTGCCGCGCAAGGGCTCGGGCAGCCAGCCGGAAGACTTGAGCAGTTCCTGGGCGGCCGCCGCCATCTCGGGCTTCTTAAGGTCGCGAATCCGCATTGCGGCGTCGGACCCGCAACCTTCTTCGACAGCCAGCAGGATCCTCGGCTTGGCCACCCGGCCAAGGTAGTTGTCGATCGTCGGCACCCAGCCCGATGCCACCAGATCAAGCCCGACCGCTTCGGAGATCATGTCCGCGTCGCGAAGCCGGTGCTGGACGCTTGCGGCGGAAGGGCCATTATAAGCGGGCTTGGACGCGGGCTCATAGAGCGCGTTGAGGCTCGGCGCGATCAGGTGGGCCAGCAACTGAGCCCGGGCGTCATCGGATAGACCCTGGATGAACGCCCACAGGTCGGCCCGGTCTTTCGGCATGGCCTCGCGCCAGGCCATCGTGCGCGTAGCGATCGACACCGCGGCGGTGCAGTCCTTGAGTTCTGCATTGCCGACCATGGCGAGGCTGGCCGAGGTCACGCGCATTTCCAGGCCGTCTTGCAAGGAGTTCGGGAAGTAGGCATCACGGCAGAGCTTATGGAGCAAAGCAGTGAAGGCGACGTCCGGATTTCGCGCGAGCGCGTCGCGTAACGCCAACGTCCGATATGCGGTCAGTTCCCGGTGCAGACCGTCAGCCAAAGGCTTGACGGTCGTGTCCTCGGGCTCGATCGGCTCCTGGGCGGCGCCCGGTCCCACCGAGGAGATCGGTTGATCGTCCCCGCCGCCGCCGGGATTGAGATCGGCCCGGTCGACGGGCGCGCCGCCGCTGCCTTCAAAGTCCTCGCCCAATTCGGGCTCTGCGTCCGGTTCGGGGTCCGGGCGCTGGTCTTCCGGCCGCACGTAACCCGGTTCGATACGCAGGCCGCCGTCGGCATTGAGCGAAACGAAGACGCCAGCGATAGCGATGTCCTCGGGTTTGAAGACCGGGGCCGGGTTTTCGAGATCGTCGATCACCCCTTCCAACTCGACCATGCGCTCAGCTGCCGCGTCCGGCATATCCTCCCCGTTGTGCTGCCTTTCAAGGAGGGCGTTGTATTCGTCGATTAACGACTTCAGCCGCTCGCGGCTTTCGTCGGTCGCCTCGGGAATTTCGGGAAAGAGTTCGATCATTTGCGAGGTCAGCGACCAGGCGAAGTCAACCGCCACCTCGACCCATTTCCAGCCTTCGGCCCTGACCTCTTCGGCGGCCGCGCCGAGCTTTTCCGCGACCAGGCGATCGAGCAGGGCCGGGTCGCTAAGCCAGCCGCCGTTGTCTTCGGTGAACAGATCCCGCAAGACGGTCCCGCCGGCCTCGACATAGGCGTCAAGCGTCACATAGCGCACGCGCCGGTCGTCGGCCGATACCGTCGACTCGGTGAGAGCACGTTTGATGCGGTAGGTGCCCAGGTCGCGGCTGGTGCTGAGCTGCTGGAACACGGTGGCCTGGCGCTCGATGTCCGGATTGACGGTAAAGGCCATGACGATTTCGAGCGCGATGGTTCCGGCCTGGTAGGCATCCAGAATGACAGGCGCGACCGTGGCCAGCTTCAGACGCTGCTTAACGACATTGGCTGGCACGAAGAAGCGGGCCGCGATGTCGTCCTCGCTCAGGCCTCTGTCGAGAAGGGTCTTGAAGGCGTAGAATTGCTCCAGCGGATGCAGGCTGAGCCTCTGGACGTTCTCTGCCAGGGAATCTTCTTCGGCGAGGCCGTCGGTGCGGACGATGCAGGGCACCGGGGCGTCCTTGGCGAGACGCTTCTGCTTGACCAGCCGTTCCAGGGCGCGGAAACGACGGCCGCCTGCGGGGACTTCGAACAGGCCCGTGTCCTGGCCCTGTTCATCAAGCATCGGCCTGACGCTGAGACTGCTGAGCAGCCCCCGCCGGGCAATGTCCTCGGCCAGCTCTTCGATTGACAGGCCATCCTGGATACGGCGAACATTGGCTTGGGACAGGCGAAGGGCGCAAAAGGGGATGTCCCGGCCGCCGGTCAGGACGATTTTCGGGGTCTTGGTCATGGAGTAGCTCCGGACGGCGACGGAGAGCCATCTCTCCGTCTCAACCGTCGCGACATCCCGACCGCGCTCTTCCTCTTTGGCGGCGGCAGACGAAAAGGCCCGCCGTTGCCGGCGGGCCTTTGAAGCGATGACTTCGACTGGATGGCGCCAGCCTAATTCACGCGACACTGTCCAGGAGCTTTTGGGCGCGCGCCTCGAGATCGAGCCGCGCATCCTGGTTGGTCTTTAACCTAGCCGTGGCGGTGATCCCCTGCACAAAGTCGAAAACGGAGCGGGCAGGGTGGCCTTCTTCCCGCAGAACCGTCTCGATGATCTTGGCTGTCTCGCCCTTGCTGAAGCCACGCTTGCGCAGGAAGTCCTGTCTGTCGTCGTCGGATTTGGCGACAATGGTGTCGCGGGCCGACCTGATCGTATTGACGAAGGGAAGGGCGGACGAGTTGGCGAAGCGCTCCAAGGCCGGCGCCGCCTCGTGCGCGAAGCGGCCCGCGGCGTATTTGGAGTGACGGATGGTGATTTCCTGGAAATCCTCCATGCCCCAGATATTGCGGTTGGCGCAGACCGCCCGAAGGTAGAAGCTGGCCATGCCGAGCGTTTTGGAGCCGGTTTCGGAATTCCAGCAATAGAACCCGCGGAAGAAAAGGTCAGGGGAACCATCTGGAAGGCGGCCCGCTTCGATCGGGTTCAAATCGTCGACTAAGAACAAAAACACGTCCCTATCGCTGCTAAAAAGCGTCGTCGTTTCCTTCGTGATATCGACGTAGGGATTGTAGATATTAGTGCCCCAGTCGAGCAGGCCCGGCACTTTCCATCTTGTGTCGCCGGTGCCGTCGCCCGCGATCCGTTGGACCGCCTCGACCAGTTCGTGGTCAAAAATCCGGCCATAGTCCGGACCGGTGACAGCACGAAGCTCTACCCGGCCATCATGGGTTTCCAGAGTTTTCACCTGCTCGGCGCGGTGGTTGCTGACGCCGTATTGGAGGTTGATCGCGGCCAGGGGCGCGGGAAGCTGGCGAAGATAGGCCGCCGGAGCGCCGACCAGCGCGGAGAGCTGGCCAAAGCTCCAATGTGTCGGCGCGACCGGTTCTTGAGCACTTGGTAGGATCAGCTGAAGCATCTCAGCATCGCCGCGCTCAGCATGGACTTGGATATCGGCGCTCTCGACCGTACGGGTTTGGCTTCGGTCGGCGCGAGCGCGGACGGCGGCGTAAAGCGCGGAAAGGGATAGGAAGCGTTCATCCGCAGGCCGCGAAAACCATTCGGATGACACCCGCCCACTATTTTCACCGCGGCTTGGATCGACTTTGTAACCCGCCTGCGCTGGCCGGCCGGACCCCATAAGATTGTTCATGGCTTGAACTCCGACGGTCGCCGGGAGACTTCTCCAGGCCTCCAACCGTCGCAGAGCCACAATTCAACTCTACCTTTCTCAGAACGCACCGGGAGCCACAGGTTAAACAACCGCGGTGCCAGTTCCAGCCGACGTTATTCGGCCGGATTTTTGCGGAAAGGGTTAGATAAAAAGACCCTTTGGGCCCGATACGGTCATTCGGCGTTTGCCGAGAAATCGCAAAAGCGGACATTTGTGCGATTCAACGAACCCAGCGCATAAAGCACTTGTATCTTATCCTTGCTTGTCGATTTGGCCATATACCGTCTTCAAAACGCTCTCAAGCATGTCTCGGTTCGAGGAGCTCAGACGTCTGTCACCCCGCAATATGACAGTCATTTGCGATAATGGATCTGCGATTGTGCTGTCCGTATTGTCTATAAAACTATCTTCCTTGAGGCCTGCCCACTTTAGCAATGCAGCAAGGCCATCCACGTCGGGTCTCTTGCCTTGAGCCATACGAGTGAGCGTAGACGCATTCACCCCACTTTGCTCCGCAACCTGTTTCCAGGTAAGGCGCCTAGCGACACGTTCAGCGTCAACCGACGCGTAGAACTTCTCGTTATCGAACGAACCCTTCACGCATGCTCCGAATTCTTTTTTCACAACCAAATTGCGATATTGCAATTTCCTAAGTCAATTGCTATATAGCAATTCATGGTCAAACTGACAATAGCGAGGTTTCTATGAGCGCGGAACATGACAAAGAGAGATTGCATGAGCTGGAGAGTAAGGCCGAACGCCTTGAGCATGAGCTTGAGGAGACACTTCATGAAATAACCGAGGAAATTGAGGAGATTAAGCAGGATGAGCCATTCTCGATCAAGGTGAACAACAAGAACGTACCTGTCATTGGGCATCATCACACTGGTCTGGAAATCAAGGGCGCTGCGATCGCCGCAGGGGTCCGCATTCAGCTCGACTTCGTTTTGAGCTTGGAGGAAGCAAACAACCGATTTGTTATCATCGGCGATGACCAACGCATTCACGTCGAACAAGGAAATCATTTCGAGGCTGTTCCAAACGATGACCACTCTTGATGCTCCCAGTTTAAAGCCCGCAGTCGCCGCAGCGATCGACGAATTAAAAAAACAGTTCGGCGATCAAGTGCAGGTGACAGAACTCGGTGACGGGGGCTGCAGGATCGTAGTCGAGGAAGTCGAGCTTGGGTTACCTTATTCCCAAGCATCGACCTGGATCGGGTTCACGATAACGCCTCTATATCCTTATGCGGATATATATCCGCACTTCGTTCGACCCGACCTTCGACGCATCGATGACCGTCCACTGGGCGAAGGTCTGCACAAGGACAACAACTTCTACGGCCAACCCGCCGTTATGGTATCGCGGCGGACGCGCGCGTTCGGCGCGGACACCCCGAATAATGCTCTAATTAAGCTATTGAAGGTGCAGGCATGGTTGAAATCCCTTTAGATCGGCCTTGGGAACTTGCCATCACGGCGGACCAGTCCGCTCAGTTAATGGCCCACCTTTTTTGTGGCGACGGTGACGAGCATGCCGCTGTGCTTTTGGCAGGGCTGCACGTCTCCGATAAGTGTGTCCGCCTGCTTGTCCGGCGCGTCATCCTTGCCGAAGAAGGGGTTGACCACGTCTCTGGTGAGCGCGGCTATAAGATGGTTCGGGCCCAATTCATGCAGCCGCTTCTGCGCGAGGCCCGTGATCAAAACCTCGTTTTCTTATCCGTCCATAACCATGGCGGGCGAGATAGCGTGGACTTCTCTGGGGACGATCTCGCCTCTCATGAGCGTGGATATCCCGCCCTGCTCGATATTGTCGATGGCCCCCCGGTTGGGGCCTTAGTCTATGCACAAGAGGCTGTCGCTGGCGATTTCTGGCTGCCTAATGGCAAGCGCGTGAAACTAGATTGGTCGACGATCCTCAACTCCGGCCGCGTCATATGGCGCCCGAAGCCTCTGAAACAAAATGTCGCGGTGAACGACCGCTATGACCGGCAAGTCAGGCTGTTCGGCGTCGCCGGGCAGAAAATTTTGCAAGAGGCAAAGGTCGCAATCGTCGGTCTTGGAGGCGCAGGATCTCAGATCGCCGAACTTTTAGGTCGGCTGGGGGTTGGCCAGTTTGTGCTGATCGACCCTGACCGCGCAGACGTTTCGAATTTGCCGCGTCTTATCGCAGCCAGACGGTCAGATGTGCTGATGACCGAGGAGACAGCTTCTCGCTATCCACGATGGAAGACTGTCTTCGACAAGCTTCGCCGCCGAAAAATCGACTTGGCCGCGAGAAATATCCTGCGCGCCAATAAATCGGTCAAAATCGAGAAAATATTTGGGTCCATCGTTGACCAGTCCATAGCTGCCAAGCTGTTAGACGTGGATTTCATATTCCTGGCCGCTGACGAGATGGCTGCCCGGTTGGTGGTGAACGCCATCGTGCATCAGTATTTTATCCCCGCCATTCAAGTAGGCGCACGCGTGGTATCGGACGCCGAAAGCGGAGACGTACAGGATGTTTTCGCCGTCTCGCGGCCTATTTGGCCCGACAGTGGGTGCTTGTGGTGCAATGGCCTTATCGATCCCGTCAAATTGCAACTGGAAATGACCCAGTCTCGGCAACGCGCAGCTCAAGCCTATGGTACTGAGTCTCCTGCACCCAGCGTGGTCACGCTCAATGCGCTAGCGGTCGCCGACGCAGCAAATGCATTTCAGTTCTACCTTACTGGTCTTGCCGCGAATGGTGCCCACAAGGCTTACCGTCGCTACCGTGCATTGCGGTGTGATGTAGTTTTTGAACAACCTCGAAAAAGCGAAACCTGCACAGAGTGTGGCATTTCCGCTACAAGTCGCTTTGCGAAAGGAGATAATATGGCTCTCCCCACACGCTAAGAATGAAAAATTTACTTGTCGCGGCGTTTAAAATGTCTCATCAATCGGCGGCTTTTCCAAACTCGACGTTTTAAGAGGTGATTCATGGCGGATGATCGATTGGGCGTGCCCCTTTCGCCAGCGGGTCTTTCACCTGTTAGAAACGAAAGTCGCACCAATGAGCCAGGCTTGACTTGGAAACTAAGTCAATCCGCGCGGCAAAATATTGAACAGATTGAAGCAAATCTTAGATCTGCCGAGCAACGAACCGGTTCTACGGTATTGCGCTAGGGTTGCATTTTGGGCTAGGTTCCGATCCCCAATCGGGGGGATGATTCTGAATTAGCCTTTCATGACAGCGCCAGTCACGTCGACCGTATTGAGGCTCGTATCCGAGCAGGATTGGATCGAACTTCAATTCCTATTTACCGAACAGCTAGACCGTGCTGCTGCGAACATCATTGAGCAGATCCGGGCGGCTGGCGGCAAGAGTGCTGTTTTAGAGCACCAATATTTGGATCGTGATTATTCCGAGGAATATGCCGCTTTTTACGCAAAGCTGTTCCACCGACACCAAAGACGTACCCGCCGAATCCATTTTTTTCGAACCGACCTTGAGGCTGTTTTCCAAAAGGACGGCCTACAGGCTGTGATCGCCGGTATGCAGCAGGCGAGCGAGGATGGCGATTACCTGGGATTCGTTATTCTGAGGCCAGTTGAGGATGCTCCGATCGGCCGCGCTGTCTTAAATGTCGTAAAATCACCGGAGGATTTGACCGCTCACGTTCAGGTTCGCGCGGAGTATGAAGCGCATCCACTCGGCACAAGCCTTCGCTTGCGAGGAATGCCGTTTACGCAGCAAGATCAACGAATCAGCGCTTGCGCCCAGGCCTCTATCTGGATGACAGGCCGGCACTTCTCTACACGCCACAACGGGCCCTGGTTTTCGACTGTCGCGATCAACGAAGCTGCATCGAAGCCGACAGATATGATCATAGCTTCTTCCGTACCGGCAGGATCGAGCGGATTGAGCGTAAACAATATGCTGCGCGCACTGAGGGCGATGGACCGCTTTCCTTATGTCTTCGCGGCAGACGTCGTCGACGATCCGAATGATAACGACTTGAAGTTGGTCTGGCCCTCCGCCCTGTCGCCGGAGGCCATTCTATCTCGTTACGTTGGCTCCGGCATTCCTGTCATCATCGAATTACTGCCATGGGAATCTGGCAAAACGGATAGCCATGCCGTTGTGGTTGTCGGAGATACGTTCAAGCCACTCGAAAATTTGGCTCTTCACGCGTCGCACCCTACGGTCGCGGAGCTTTCACCCTATTTCCTGGTTCACGACGACCAGCGAGGGATAAACCTACGCATGCCGGTGCTTTCAAGCGCGCCGGATGGCGAAACGCCCTATAATGTCCGCGATCACCTTCACTCCATTATTATACCCCTTCCTGATAAGGTCTTTACGACCGCGGAAACGGCCGAAATCCGTTCGTGGGATCGCCTAAAATATTACCTAACAGAGTGGCCGGACTTACAAGTCAAATATACAAGCGTACTCGGCGGCTCACTTGTAAACGCAAAGCGAGTCATTGACGCATCTGAACGCAATCAGATCGTGTCGCGCACATACCTCACATACGGCTGGAAATATAAGAACCGACTGATTGAACAGGAGGTTCTTCCAATCATCGCGCAGCTCGCCGCCGTTCATGAATTACCGCGCATGGTTTGGGTCACAGAGTTTTACTTATTGGAAGATCTTAATCACAAGGACCCATCGGCGCGCCGCATCTTTGGGCATTGTGTTGTCGATGCGACATCCACGAGTCAGGGGCTGGCGCCATTGGTCGTCCACATGCCGGGCTTTCTTTGGTTTACACATTCAGAAGCGCCAGATTTCTATCCGAGAACCGATGAGACCTTGTATCCCTTAACGGATGATATCACCTATAAGCCTCGGATTCGTCGAGATGGTTGATCAATCGGTTTGCTGTATTCATATAAGTGGTGCATTTAGGTCGGAAAGGAATGTGCGTTGACCTCAAAAACGGAAAATATGATCGAAAAGCCGAGCGACAAGGACGCGGTAAAGCAATTTCGCGCGGCCTCCGCATCGTTCCGTAAAAAGACGACGCAATCGAAGGCAGATGCGCTCGCTGCTCTCAAGAAAATCGGTGTACTAACTCCGAGTGGAAGATTAAGCTCGAAATACAAGAGCTGAGCTTGCATCGACTTAGCGCGTCTTTCGTTCTGGCTTACCATGGGTGCGACCAAACGGTGGCCGAGCTCCTGCTTTCAGGAAAGGCCTTTCGGCGTAGCGACAACGCGTGGGAATGGCTTGGGGACGGGATTTATTTTTGGGAAGCCAACCCCAAGCGGGGGCTTGAATGGGCCACGGAGATAACCTCGCGTCCAGCCTCAAAGATTGTCACCCCCGCGGTCGTGGGCGCCGTGATCGATCTGCGATATTGTCTGGACTTGACTACTTCGGCGGGAATATCTCAGGTACAGGACGCCTACCAAACGCTTCATTCTTTGCTGGAAACGGCAGGCGAGCTCGAGTCGATACCGAAAAACGACAAGGTACGGAAAAGGCATAACCTCGATTGCGCGGTAATCAATACCCTTCATGCGACGCGGCAAGAGCAAGATCTTCATCCCTTCGATACAATAAAGGGTGCGTTCCTTGAGGGAACAGATGCTTACCCTGACTCTGCCTTCAATACAAAGACACATATTCAAATTTGTGTCCGGAATGCTGACTGCATACGAGGCGTATTTCGTGTGCCTGGGAAAGATTTAGAGTAGATATTTGTTCGTTATACCTCTGGGCTGAAGTGAGGGGTGAATGTCAATGTCCACTCATTTACGAAGAGTAGCTGGCCGACTACTTTTACCATTAGGCAAAAGCGGCTCTCCGACGATATTCGGTGATGGGGGCAACTCTTTCTCAGTGATCGCTTGATCCGACGCCCATTCGAATCCATGCTCGGCCATCGGAGGTGACCATGTGCGGACGCTTTGAGGGTGCGAACGAAACCTGGAAGGAACTCTACGAGATCCTCAGCGATTTCGCCCACCTGCCGGCCGAGGCGGCGGAGCGCTACGCTGACCGGGAGATCCGGCCGACCAACAAATACCCGATCCTGACCAAGGCGCCGGCCGGTGGCTATCAGATCCAGGAGGCGCGGTGGTGGTTGATCCCGGGCTTCTTCAAGGGGGCGGTGAAGGAATGGAAGGCGACGACCTTTAATGCCAAGATCGAAGACGTCGCCGAAAAGCCGTCCTTCCGCGGTCCCTGGAAATCGAAGCATTGCCTGGTGCCGGTGCACAGCTTCTGGGAATGGAAGCTGCAGAACCCAGAAGCGCCGAAGTCGAAGCAGGTCAAGGATCGCTACTGCATCCGCCGCGGCGATAATCATCCGATGGTGCTGGCGGGGCTATGGGATCGCGCCAACACCGCCGACGGCGAGGTGGTCTCCTTCACGATCCTGACCCGCGGCAACGGCGCGGATATGGAGGGGCTGCACACGCGCGAGCCGATCATGCTGCATCCGGGCGAATGGAAGCGCTGGCTCGATTGCGAGCCGATGCCGCAATTGCAAGTGCCGACGGCCGAAGGCCTGATGCGCATCGCGCCGGAGACTCGGACCTATCAATAGGCGCCGCCGGACCGGGCGGCCCAATCTCGTGCATTTCAGCGGTACCCGGCGCCCGCCGGATGTCGATGCCTGATTCTACCGCTTGACTCTTTGCTGCTCGTGAGAACAAAATAAGAACATATTCCGCCGGCGTGTGCCGGCAGCTGAGTGAGCGTTGCGTATGTGTGGAAAGTATGGCGGCCCGGCCGAGACAGAAGTCTTCGCCGGCTATTTCAAGGTTCCGCCGCCTTTCGGCAGCCATCCGAGGGAAGACAACATGAGGCCGTACAAGGATGTCCGGGTCTATGTGAAGAACCGGCAGGGCGCGATCGTGGAAAAGATGATGCGCTGGGGGTTTATCCCGTCGAGTTGGAAGGCGGGGGTGGCGGACTGGACCTTCAGCACCACCCATGCCCGGTTGGAAAGCGTCGCCGATCCCGGCAAGTGTTTCAGCAGGGCCTGGCACCTCGGCCGTCGGGCGATTTTTCCGGTCGGCGTCATATACGAGCGCGGTTGGGCGATTTCGCGGGTGGACGGCCAGCCGATGGGCGTGGCGGGCGTCTATGACTTGGCCCACACGCTGGACGGCGACGTGCTTTCGGTCGCCATGCTGACGCGGGAGCCTGGGCCGCGGATGCGCGAGATCCATGACCGGGAGGCTGTGGTCCTCGACGTCGCGACGACGGCGCGCTGGCTCGAGGGGGCGGCCGATATCGACCTGGAGCGGCCGATGGCGGACGATATCTACCAGGCGATGCCGGAAGCCGAGTGGAAGCGGTACGCGAAGGCAATCGCCGCCAGGGAATTGAACGCGTTACCGGTCTAGCGGCCGCTGAACTCACATCATCGATCGATCGAAAATCCGGGCGTTCGGCGCACCGGGCAGGAGGAATATTGTGTCCGCGTCGCCCTATGCCGAGCTTCAGGTTTCAACGCATTTTTCGTTCCTGCGCGGCGCGAGCTCGTGCGACGAACTGTTCGCGACGGCCAAGGCGCTGGGGCTGGAGGCGCTGGGCGTGGTCGATCGCAACAGCCTGGCGGGGATGGTGCGGGCGCATGTGGCGAGCCGCGACCACGGCGTGCGGCTGGTCGTCGGCTGCCGGCTCGACCTGGCGGACGGCATGTCGGTTCTCGTCTATCCGATGGACCGGCCGGCCTATAGCCGGCTGTGCCGGCTGCTGACGACGGGCAAGAAGCGGGCGGGGAAGGGCAAGTGCGAGTTGCATTGGCAGGATCTTGAGGCCTGTGCCGAGGGCCTGGTGGCCGTGCTCGTACCGGACCTGCCGGACAGGCTTTGCGAACTTCAGCTCCGGCGCCTGAAGGCCCTGTTCGGTGACCGCGCCTATGTCTCGCTGATGATGCGTCGCCGGCCGGGGGACAAGCTGCGCATCCATGACCTCGTGGTGCTGGCGCGGGCGGCCGATGTCGCCACGGTGGCGACCAACGACGTGCTTTATCACCAATCGATGCGGCGGCCACTGCAGGACGTGATGACCTGCATCCGGCATAATTGCACGATCGACGACTTGGGCTTTCGGCGGGAGCGCTTTGCCGACCGCTATATGAAGCGGCCGGCCGAGATGGCCCGGCTTTTCGCGGATTATCCCGAGGCCTTGGCGCGCACATTGGAGATCGTCGAGCGCTGCCGGTTCTCGCTATCGGAGCTGACTTATCAATATCCGGAAGAACGGCAACTGCTCGGGATGTCGGCGCTCGATGCGTTGAAGCACTATGTCCGGGAAGGTGCCGCCCGGCGTTATCCGGAAGGTGTGCCACAGAAGGTCGAGGGGCTGATCGCCCACGAACTCAGCCTGATCGACGGCCTGGGCTACGCGCCCTACTTCCTGACGGTCCATTCGATTGTCCGTTTTGCCCGCGGCAAGGGGATTTTGTGTCAGGGGCGGGGATCGGCGGCCAACAGCACGGTCTGCTATGTGCTGGGCATCACCTCGATCGATCCGACCCTGCATGACCTGCTGTTCGAGCGCTTTATCAGCCAGGAGCGGAACGAGCCGCCCGATATCGACGTCGATTTCGAACACGAAAGGCGCGAGGAAGTCATCCAGTGGATCTACGAGACCTATGGCCGGGACCGGGCAGCCCTGACGGCGGTGGTGACACGGTACAGGACGCGCGGGGCGCTGCGCGATGTCGGCAAGGCCCTGGGCCTGCCCGAGGACATGATCCGCGCCCTGTCCGGCCAGGTCCACCATTGGCACAAGGGGGGACTGGACGAGACGAAGCTTCAGGCGGCGGGGCTTAATTTCCACGACCGGCGGGTCCGGCTGACGCTTGAGCTGGCCGAGGAGCTGGAGGGTATGCCACGGCATTTGTCGCAGCATCCGGGCGGATTCGTGCTGACCAATGAACGGCTGGACGATTTGGTGCCGATCGAGCCGGCGGCGATGGACAACCGCCAGGTCATCGAATGGGACAAGGACGACATCGATGTCCTGAAATTCATGAAGATGGACGTTCTGGGACTCGGCATGATGACGTGCCTGCAGAAGTCCTTCGATCTGCTGGCCGAACACAAGGGCCAGCGGCTGGAACTGGCCGATGTGCCGGTCGAGGATCCGCGCACCTACAAGATGATCCAGCGGGCGGACACGCTCGGGGTTTTCCAGATCGAGAGCCGGGCCCAGATGGCGATGCTGCCCAGGATCAAGCCCAGGACCTTTTACGACCTCGTCATCGAGGTGGCGATCGTTCGGCCGGGCCCGATCCAGGGCGACATGGTGCACCCTTATTTGCGGCGCCGGGAGGGGAAGGAGCCGGTGACCTTCCCGCGGCCGGAACTGGAACGCGTGCTCGCCAAGACGCTGGGCGTGCCGCTGTTTCAGGAGCAGGCGATGCGGGTGGCGATCGAATGCGCGGGCTTCACGCCAGGCGAAGCCGACTTGCTGAGACGCGCCATGGCGACGTTCAAGTTCACGGGCGGGGTCAGCAAGTTCCGCGACAAGCTGATCGACGGCATGGTCGGCAATGGCTATCCGCAGGATTTCGCGGAGAAAACATTTCGCCAGATCGAGGGGTTCGGGAGCTACGGCTTCCCGGAATCGCATGCGGCGTCCTTTGCCCTGCTGGCCTATGCCTCGTCCTGGATCAAGTGCTGGCACCCGGACGTCTTCTGCTGCGCCCTGCTGAATTCGCAGCCCATGGGGTTTTACGCACCGGCCCAGATCGTCCGCTCCGCCCAGGAGCACGGCGTCGATGTCCGGCCGATCGACATCAATGCGTCTCGCTGGGACTGCACGCTCGAACCGACGGCCAAGCCGAAGGCTTTTGCCGTTCGGTTGGGGTTCCGGCTCATCAAGGGGCTGGCCAATGCCCACGCCGGCGCGGTGGTGGCCCAGCGGATGGATCAGCCGTTTCGAACGATCGAGGAGGTGTGGCGGCGCGCCAATGTGCCGACCTCGAGCCTGGTCAAGCTGGCCGAGGCCGACGCGTTTGCGCCGAGCTTCGGCATCGCCCGCCGCGACGCGCTTTGGAAGCTGCGCGGGCTGAAGGATAAGCCGCTGCCGCTGTTCGAGGCCGCTGCAGCCGCGGACGCAGCGGTCTCGGAACTGAACGAGCCAATGATGAATTTGCGGGCGATGACAGAAGGTGCGGAGGTCGTGCGGGACTACGGCCAGGTCGGCTTGACGCTGCGCCGTCACCCGGTGTCGTTCATCCGGGACGATCTGCGCGCCCGGCAACTGGTGAGCTGCGCGGAAGCCATGGCGACGCGGGACGGGCGCTATGTGCGGACGGCCGGGATGGTCCTGGTCCGCCAGCAGCCGGGCACGGCCAGCGGCGTGATATTCATCACGGCCGAGGACGAGACGGGGGTGTTGAACGCGATCGTCTGGCCCAAGGTCTGGGAGACCTACCGGCAGGCGGGCCTGCGCGCCACGCTCCTGCAGATCAACGGGACCATCCAGCGTGAGGGCGAGGTCGTGCATTTGATTGCGCGCAGCCTGGAAGATCTCTCGGAGGTGCTCGCGAGTATCAGCGACCGGGGCGGGGCCTTTCCGGCGACCTTGTCGCGAGCCGACGAGTTCAGAAATGGCGGCCCTGGGCGCGACCATCGCGTCCCGTCGACACCGAGAGAAACGCTTCAGGTCCGCAGCCGGGATTTTCAGTAGGAGAGGCCCATGAATTGGAAGATTGACACGACCCTTGCATCGATGCCTTTCCGGGCACCGTTGGAAATCTGGGTGAACGACCGGTGGGAAACGACCACGCCCTACGATCTGATGAATGGCTACCGGTTCCCGCGGTTCTTATCGATCGAGCAAATCGAATTCACCATGGGGACGCATATCAGACGTGTGGGCGACGCCGCGGACCGCGATCGCGGACCCGCATTGCGAAGATCGTCAAGCGTCAGCCGAGACAACTATTTACCAGCGCGCGCCGAGGCGTAGGCGACCTTACGCGATCAATTGGTTGAGGCGGCCATAGTCTCGCTTCGCGGCGACAGCGAAAATCTCGCCGATCGCGCGCTCGACCGTGTCGCGCGACATTTCTTCGCTTCGCAGCTGCCGCAGAAGGCGCTCGAAGCAGCGCTCGGCGCAGGTAAGGGTGGCGCTGGGCGCATCGCAGGCTATTTCCGCGGCAATCGCGTTTGAAAGGACCGCGGCACCCTGGGCCGGCTCCGTAAGGCCGGGCTGCACCAAATCCAGTATCGCCGAGGCGAAGGGCGGGCAGGTCCTGGCCCAGGTGGAGTGGGTCACGGTTTCACCACGAGGGTTTCGGTCAGGGCCTGATGGCCGAGCCGCGCGTGCACATAGGTATGGGTGAATCGGTCCAGCAGGGTGGGGAGGGGGAGGAGCCGGTTGCGATAAAGGGCGATATTGGCGCGCACATAATAGCCGATGACCCTCAGATAGTAGGCATCGACATCAGGGAGCCGGCCGGCGATCTCCTCGACCATGTCCAGGGCGAGCGCCTCGTCGGCGTCCGTTCGGAAGACCAGGTCATTGAGAAGACGGGAAAAGCGTGTACGCGCCTTGGTGAAGCTGCTTTGAACGAGCATGGTGAACCTCCGGAACAGCTTCAGAGTCGCACAAGATCCGTAAATCGACAGCGGGCGGCCCTAGCGCCAAGTATAAGCGGCCGACCAAAGCTTCGGCTGACAACCGCCTTATGGGCAGGCCAGCGATTTTAACCCGCTCCGTTCTTATTGGCGGCGTCCGTCCTGTCGGGTGGGTTCGGATGGCCGGGCGTCAAGGTCATCCGTCACGGGGGTGGGCTATCAAAAACGAACGCATTTGCGATCTTGTGCGTTTGAACGCAGAACGCGTTTTGGTAGAATTGACCATGAACATACTGATCGTAGACGACAACGTCGCTTTGGGGGAAACCCTGGCCATGATGCTGGAAGCGCTCGGGCACCGGCCGAGCCTTGCCCTTACGGGCTATGCCGGGGTCGAAGCCGCGAAGACAAGTCTGCCGCGGCTCGTGCTCCTCGATCTGGGCCTTCCCGACATTGACGGGTACGAGGTCTGCCGCCTTATCCGCGCCGTCCGGGGATTGGAACATACCCTCATCGTCGCGCAAAGCGGCCGGGACGACGCGGAGGATGTCGAGCGTGCCATGACGGGGGGCTTTGATCGCTTCATCGTCAAGCCCGCGCCCTTTGAGGCGCTTGAAGAGCTGATCGCCTTGGCCGACGCATAGGGACATTGCGCAGCCAGATGATCCTCGGCGCCGCGCCGCGATTCCTATCGGCCTGGCGCGTAACTTCGGTTCACTGTTGAGAGCGCCCCCGTCACCCGATCTCATTCGGGCGTCGAAGCCCGGCCCGCCGGCCATTTGTTCGCGCGTCTTACTCATTGTGTCCTTATCGGACCGGCGGAATGATGCCCGCGTTTTAGGGAGTTCCGACATGAGCGACACGGCAGCCAAATTTGAAGACGGGGATCGCGTAAGCCACCAGGTCAAGGGCCTGGGGACGGTTCGGAAAGACCCTTCCGCGGAAGACCTGGTCGTGCCGGCCCAGGAAGCGAAAGAGACGGACCCGGATCTGGTCTATGTCGTGTGGGACGATGATCGCTTTCCGGTCGGCCGCGTACCGGCGGGCGAACTGGACGCGCTACCGCCGGCGGCTGAGGCCATATCGACGGGCGTTTAAATCGGTTTCACTGATCGCCTTGGCGCGCGCTTGCAGCAGCGCAAGGTGAGGGTGCCCTTACAAACCGAAGGGGCTTCTAATAAGCGAGCCCAAGCGCCGAATGCGCTTTTTATGGCCGCCTCGATATCTTGTCGTTCCAAGCTTTTGAAGCGGGCAATTTTTCTCCAGGCCTCGCTTCGCGCTTCCACTCAAAAGATATCCAGGAGCTCTTCCCGATGGACGACGCCAAGACTTTCAAGACCGACGCGATTCATGAGGACGACAAGCTGATCCAGGACCGCACGGTTGTCGCGGTCTTTACGGACGAGGCGACCGCGAATCAGGCGCGCGACGCTCTGGTAACGGTCGGCTACAAGAAGGTCGACGTGACGACGGCCGACCCCGCCGATGAAGGCAAGCCCGTCCATGAGCACGGCTTCTGGGACGGGCTGAAGCGGATGTTCGGCGGCCACCGCGACGCGCCCGTCTACGGCGACGCGGTCGTCCGCGGCCATAGCCTGGTGACGGTTCATACGGAGCAGGGCCGCGCGGCTCGCGCCGTCGATATTTTGGACGGCTTTGCCCCGATCGATGTCACGGGTGCTGAGCAGGCCTGGGTCGACACCTCGCCGGCCCCTGCCGATTCGCGGCGCACCGAAGAGGCGGACATCGTACCGACGCCCGACACGCTGGTCGCCAGCGAGCAAGTCGGGCTCGTCGAGGAAGAGATTTTGATCGTCGAACAAGACGAGGATCAAAGCAATCTGCGCGTCCGCAGCTATTCGCGGAATCTGCCGGTCGTGATCGACGATCAGGACCGCGCCCTTGCAACAGGAGATGCCTATCAAGACGACGTGGTTACGCCCGAAGCCGTAAAGCGCGCCGATTGATCAGGCGATGGGCGGCGGCGTTGAGCCGCCGCCCATACGCATAAGCCCAGTGGAAAGAACGCTCGCCGAAAGGCGGGCTTCTTTTTTCAGGCCCGATCCCGACGGGGGCTTCTGTACGGACGAAAGATCAATTCAAGCCCGTACGGTCGGCAAGCCAGGAGGTCGCGTCGGCACCATCTTTCCAATGCTCGGCGAACCGACTGGAATACCAGGCCGCCTCGGTTTCGTCGGCGGGTCGGCAGGCGACTGGCGCTTCGCCATCCCAAGACAGACGATTGAGCAGGTAGGGACCGATATAGGGGTTGCTGTCGAGTGCGTGCTCCAGCCACTCATCGGCGTCGTCGCTTTCCAGCCTGAAGGCAGCGAGCGCTCGCGTCCAACACCAGGCGGCCGATCGGTCCCACTCGAAGCGGCGCAGCAATTTATAGAGACGTTTGACGCGTCGGGTGGCCAGCAGACATTGAGCGAGATCGTAACGGACGCGATATCCGTCATTCGGGTCGAAGCGCAGCACCTCGAAATAGGTGTCGACGGCATGATCGAGATTGCCGCTCGCACGCTGCGCGCTGGCCAGGCCCATCAAGGCCTTTGCCAGGGGGCGCGCCGCAGGATCTTCAGGGGAGGGGCCTTCGCATTGGGCGCCGGCCCCGGCGCGGGTCATGGCGGCGGTCACCGCACGATGATAAAGGTCCAATTGCGCGTCGCTGCCATCGGCGCATTGAGCGGCCAGCAGGCACCAGGCATTGACCGATAGGGCATTGTACCTGAGCGCGGCGATGGCGCGTTTTCGGCTTTCGGCGGGATCGTCGATCTCGTTGATTTCAACCGCCAACAAATCGGCCTCAAAGGCCGAGGTAAGAATACCTCTGATTTCGTCATCCATTACGCCACTCGCACACTGCCCACACGAAGGTTATGTGACGTGTGGTGAACGAGGCGTAAACGAAACAGGCGGGGGCAGCCGTTGGCTGTCAGGGCCTTGATGTCTTGCCATGGCGGGGCCAAGACCGGTTCAAAGAAAAATGGGCGGAGGCGTCAGGCGCCTCCGCCTAAAAAGTTAGCGACGATTTTGGTCGTCCTGGCCGCGGTTTTGGGGATTGCCTTGGGCATTGGGCGACCGGTTCTGTTGCCCTTGGTCGGTATTGCCGGGCCGCGAGGCGGTCTGGTTGCCCGGACGGCCTTGATTGCCGGCCAAGGCGTGGTTGTCTCGGTCGCTGTAGCGGCCCTGGTCGGCATTGCCGTAGGTGCCGCCACCGGATTGGCCGTCGCGGCGTTGATATCCGTGGTAGCCGCGGCTATGGCCGTAGGCGTGCCACGCGCCGAAGTCGGCCTCATCGTGGCCCTGATTCGACTGATCGCGGTTGCCGGTCGAGCCGCCGGCATATTGACCCTGACCGCGACGATCATTGTTTTGGAAGTCCTGATCGTCATCGTCGTCGAAACGACTGGAATTTGGCCCGCCGCGGCTGGCGTCATAGCTGCCGCCCTGGCCGTTGCTGCGATAGTCGTTGTTGCGCTGCCCGGTGTTCGACTGGCCACCGCCTTGGCGGCCGCCGAAGTCATTCTGGGAGCGGATCTGGACGCCGTGGTCGTCGTCCTGGTCGAAACGGCCTTGGGTGCCTTGGCCGGGATTTTGGTCTGAATTCCTGGGCATAATGTCTCCTTACCCGCGGGCGGCGGGATTATTCGAGCTTTTGGGGCGGAATGCCGGCTGGTCCGGCGGGAAGGCGCCTGATGGTCCGTCCTGTGTCAGGCGGCGCATAGCGGACCGAAATGCCCGCGATACGGCGCCGATCAATAGACCGCTCGCGATAAGGAGTGGATGATCGAGCGCCGTAACTCTTGTAAAATAAGTGTAATTTTCCGGCGGGTGATCAAGTCATCGTGACGAGAACTTGATCAACGCTTTAGGTTCAGTAGTGCGCATTCCTCGTTTGATCTAACCAATTGTGCTTGAATGATGGCGGATTGTGCTCCGCTTGTAACCAAGCGTATTGCTGCGGTGCAGTATAAATGGTTTAAAGCCAAGCAACGGCCATCGCGACGAACTATTAGGTTGAGGCGCTTTGCACGATTGCCGGGCCGTTCTTGGATGCATGAGAATGCGGCGCGGCAACGCGACGTCGGGGCGAGCCGGGATGATTTGTACCCCGATGGAGCCCTTCTCATTGCGAAACTCAAAACGTAAGTAGCATGGACAGGGAAGGGGCGCTTGCCGGCAGGCCGCGCCACATGCTCCGCCTCTTTTTTGAAGAGCAGTTCCCCCTTGTTTCTATTGTTGAATCCCCGTTACGGTTCCCTTTTCTGTAAGGTTGGCGTTTGGTAATGGCTCGATTTGACGTGGCGATCATAGGCGGAGGACCGGCGGGTCTGACCGCTGCGCTTTACTTGGCGCGGTTCAAACGCAGAGTGCTAATCGTCGATGAGGGGCAGAGCCGGACCGGCCTCATTCCGAAATCGCACAATGTCCCGGGCTTCCCAGATGGGATCGCGGGCGGCGAGCTTCTGGAGCGCCTGCGCGAACAGATCGATCCATATCCGGTCGTCATGGAAAGTGGCCGGGTTACGGCCTTGAGCTTGGAAGACGGCCTTTTCAAAATCGCCTGGGGACGATCCGAGGTGCGGGCGCGAAAGGTAATCCTCGCCACCGGGATCACCGATATCGGCGTCGACCAGCCGCACTGGAAACGAGCGGTCGCCGCCGGAAGCTTCCGGCTATGCCCCGTATGCGACGCATTCGAAGTACAAGGCCGTTCGATCGGATTGATCGCCAAGGGATCAAAGGCCGTTGCACACGCGCATTTTCTGCGGCGGTTCACCGAAAACCTGACCTTGGTGACCGTGGGCGATCAAACTCATTTGACGCCGGCCGACCTGGCGTGGATCGAGGAAGCAAAGGTAAACCTTGTCGAGGCGAGAGCCGTGGAGATCGCCGTCGCCGATGACGGAGAGGTCAGCGTGAACGCCGACGACCTTATCCTGCAGTTCGACACGATCTATCCGATGTATGGTTGCCGTGCGAACACGGAGCTTGCCTTGCAGCTCGGTGTGCGGACCGACGCCGAAGGCGAGATCGAAACCGATGCCTACCAGGAAACCTCGGTTGCGGGGCTATTTGCGATTGGCGACGTGGTCAGCGGTCTAAACCAGATCAGCGTGGCTGTCGGCCATGCGGCGATCGCTGCATGCCACGCCAATACACAACTCTAAACGGTGCCTGAATGTCTTCGGCATGGCACGGAGAACGGCGGTGAGCTTTAGAATTCGACCTTCGTCACTTTTTTGCTGTAGTCGGCCTTCGGATCCACACCCAGGATGATTTTCAAGCCGGCGATGGCGCTGGAGGCATCGCTCCAGATTTCGGCGCTATCCATGTCGAAGCGCAGGAGCACCAGGTCCGCGTCATCCTTGCCGTCCTTGAACCAAGCGGCGACGAAGGGATTCCATAGCCGGTCGATTTCCGCGCGATCGTTATGGATAGACAAAGTGCCCAGTATCGAGGCAAAGACGTCGTGGCCTTTCGAGGCAAAGGCGGCCTGAGCGTCGATCTTGGCTTTCATGCCCACCAGCAACTCGTTTTGGCGGCTGGTGAAGATCCATCCCGTCTTCGCGACATCGGGATCGAGGAGCAGGGTCATCGGGCGCGGCGGCACCTTCGCGGTCCCCACCATTACCGTGCGATCCGCCTTTACAGCCTTCCAGAACTTATGCTCGATATCCACGTCGGACATAACAGACCTCATTCTCTGAAAGCCTGAAGGCTCGCTTTTTCCCCATAAATATTCGACCCGCGTTGCGTCCGCTGGATGGCGAAAGGCGCGCCTTCTCGCTGCGCCGTCCTGCGGCGGGGAGCCACGGCGGTAAGCCCATTGGCAGTGCCGCCGGCGTGGCGCCGAGGGCCGCGAAGCCGGATTGCAAGCCCGGATGCGAATGCGCTCGCTCGCAGCCGGTGCGGGCGAAGCCCTGCCGGCCGGTCGGCGCCTTCTACGCCGCCCTGATCATATCGAACATCTGGCGCGAGTACCGACCGTGGATCAGAAATTGCTCGATCTGGTAGACGGCCAAGGGCGCGCTGCTGAGGTAATCGTGGGCAAGCGGCAGCACGATGTGGTCCGCCATGCCCGACAACTTGGTGCGCGGTACACTGATCTTGCCGTCATGCGGCCAGGGAATGAAGGTGTTGGCAATCGGATCGGACGAGACGCAGCCGGCAATGACGCCAAGCTCATAATTGGCGTCTTTGGGAAGGAACCTGGCGAAGCCATCGTCGCCGGTGCCGGAGCGGTAGGCGGAAGGACCGTAAAGCATGCGGAACAGGAAGTTGTGACGATAGACTTCGAGCGCTTCGCTGCCGTGCAACCCGGGCGCGGTCATGACGACCCGCCCCAGCGATTTCGGCCGCCATGTCTGCAGGCAATAATGGGCCAGAACGCCGCCCAGGGAATGGGTGACAATGTTGAGCTTCGCCGCATTCTCGTGGGCTTTAAGGACGGGCAGGATAAACTGCTCGGCCAGGGCTTGTGGCGCCTCCAGGGTCGAGGGGTAGCCGAGATTGACGACTTCCCCGCCGAGCGCGCGGATACCGACCTCGGCGGGCGCCATGATCATCGGCGTTTCCGCGAGACCATGGATGAGAAGGGTCACCGTGTCGCGCAGCGGCGCGAACGGACTGGCGCTGCTTTGGCCCGCGGTGACGTGGGAAAGATATTTCATGAGGGATTCCATTGGAGCATGTAGTGGGCATCCGCGGTCGCCTGGAACTCATCGGTGCCCGGCGAGACCGGTTGCGGGGCGAAGGGCTGGTCGGCGCCGTCGGGGCGGAAGGTATAGTTCCTGGGCGTTCCATCGCGGGAGGTGACTCTCAGGCGGACCGGGTAACCCGGCGGGCCGAAAATACGGACCTTTAGACCGTCGTCCGTACACTCGGTCTTCATCGGATATTCGGCGAACAGACGAAACGGCGTCTTGTGACATTCGGCGTAGGCGCGCGAGGCGACGACGAAGGCCGACCCCGCACCGTAAATCTCCTGGCCGACCCGACCGGCCGGGCCGCCGTCGCCGTAGATGTCTTCCAGCGGGAAGGAGAGGTTGCGGTCGATGAAGCCGTTGCGGACGGTTTTGGCCAATGCGTCTTCGGGAAGCGCGTCCGGATAGAAGCTCCAGAGCACATCGAGCGCATTGCGCCAATATTCGCTGAGGAGGAGCCGCACGGACGCCGGCAGGTCGTCCGCGCCCACCTGCAGATATTCGTCGAACGCGGCGAAGCATTCGAAGGCTTCATAGGCGGCCATGTAGGGACCGTCGTGCAGGCAGGTGACGCCCAGGAAGTTGGCATAGCTCTTGGCGAAGCCGAGTTCGGAATGCCACATTTCGCAATTGTGCAGCAAGGTGGCGATGAAGACGAAGCTTTGCTTCAGATAATGATCGTCCCCTTCCAGTCGCCAAAGCTTCAAGCAGGCGGTCGCGCCCCAGGCGGTCAGGTTGGTCTGGTAGGCCAGCTCGAAGCCCAGGCCCTCCATGGCCTTCAAGGCCAGCTTCGCTTCTTCGACATAGCGGCGCTCGCCGGTCAGCTGGTGTGCCTGGAGCATGACATAGGCGTAGAGACCGCCGGCGTCGGTCTGGCCCAGATCCTCTGCTCCGCGGGCCTGGCAGATGACCGAGAAGTCCTTCAGGTCGTAAATGATCGGGAAAATATAGTTGAAGTGCTGGGCGGCCTTGATGACGAAGTCCAGCCCGTCGAAGAAGAGCTCGCGCGCCCAGTCATCGCCGTTGATCGCCAGGCGTGCCAGGTTCATCAGCGGATGGTAGAGGTACCAGGAATCGACGGCGTCCTTGTTCTTGTCGACGCCAACGTCGGGCAGGTAGCGGCGCAAGGAACCGAGCTCGGCGTCGAAGAAGTTGCGCATGCCCGCCGCCAATTCGTCGGACAGGGGATCCGTGAAGCCATAGGCCTTCTCGAATTCGCGCAGGGTTGAGAGGACCGACATCTGCACCATGCTGTCCGGATATTCGGAGGCGGTATAGGGATGGATATATTTGTGCCCCAGGGCGGTAACCATCACGTCCGGCGAGGTTTTCAGGTCGGACAGGGTCTGCCCGGCGCGCCAATACCAGTCGTGGATCTGGGTCTGCGGCTTATCCAGGTGCGGATAGATGTCGGCCAGCATGTCGACGAAGAGGCGCATACCCTCGAACTCGTCAGGATCGCAGTCCTCGCGGAACGCCAGGCGCGCGTCCGATAAGGTATAGGTCTGGCCGGCCTTTAAGGGATTGATCGGCGGGGAATAGCCATTGGGCGCCGCCGGCGGAAGATAGCCGAGCTCCGGCCATTCGCCGCCGACGACGCCGTCCGGCCGGGTCTTGGTCGCGAGGAAGAAATCGTTCAACGCCGTCAGGTTTTGCACATAGAGGACACTGGTCAGGCATGGCTCTTTCAGCCGGAAATAACAGTAGCCGCCGTTCAGTCCGCGCTGCCCGGCTTCCATCCTTCCTTGAGCGTTGGTCGGGTCGTCGTTTGTGTCGAGCGGGTAGAGGTCGCGCGGCCAGAAAGCGACGAGGAGATCGCGCGTCGGCGTCAGGCGCGAGGTCATGCTGAGCACGTTGTTGGGCAGGAGGCGCAGCTGGATTTCGACGGGACCGGAATGGGTCTTGATGCGCCAGACCCCGCCATCATCGTCGTGCTGCGCCGATTCAAGGCTGTAGGCGCCGAGGACCGGAAAGGTCCGAAGGGCGACGCCGCCCTTGCCGAGGTGGCGGACAACGACCCAAAAGGCATCGCGACCGAGGTGCGTCTGGACGGACAGCTTCCCCATTTGCCAGCTATGCTCGGCTTGCTCGGCGTGGCGCAGTTCAGGATTGACGTTCAAGGTCTCGGGCGTAAAGCCTGGGACGAGCGACTCGATCTGGTGCAGATCGGCATTGTGCTGGTTATCCGGCATGGTCTTGTCCCCTATTTGAATGTGGATTGAAGGTCAGGATTGGGTTTCGATCGGCGCGAGCGTCACGGCCAGGAGATTGAGCATGCTCGACACCTCCTCGGCCTGCCCTTGGGTGGCGCCCTTTTTCAGGGTGAGCGTAATGCCGGTCTCCGGCACGCCGGCAATGGGTTCGCGCGGGACCATCACCAGGCAAAGGCGATCTTCGCCGTCGATGGCTTGGGTTTGAAAGGTCGTGGCGAAGTTGCGGTCGGGCATGTTTGTCCCTTCAGACGAAGCGGTTAGACCTGGCGGGTCAGGAGGCTATGGACATAGCTGAGCTTGGCGGTGATCTGCGGCGTCAGGATGAACGGATAGAGGTCGCGCTCGCCCATCGAGTGGTGGATCGAGTTGAGGGCGACGCTCAGCGGAATCCATACGGCGGCGATCTTGTCGAAGTCGAGGATCGCGTAGGGATCGAAATCAGCGTGGGCGGTCAGTTCCTGGTGCGCTGTCGGCGCCAGGGCGATGCCGTAGATATGGGCGGTTTCCAGGGAGTCGACGATGTGCAGGACGTGGGCGAAGCACTCTGCGAAATCTTCCCACGGGTGGGTGGTCGCGTAAAAGCTGATGAATTCGGAGCCCCAGCCCGGTGGCGGGCCTTCCGTGTAGTGGTGGTCGAGCGCCGCCTGGTAGTCTTCGCGCTCATCACCGAAGATAGCGCGAAAGCTGTCGAACTTGCCCTGGTCGCGGACGAGCTTGTTCCAGATGAAGTGGCCGGTCTCGTGCCGGAAATGGCCAAGCACGGTACGATAAGGCTCGCTCAACTGCTCGCGCATCTGCTCGCGGGTCAGGTCGTCGGCTTCGGCATTGCGGATGACGATGCGACCTTCATCGTGGCCGATCAGGGCCGGCTTGCAGGTACCGTCCGGAAGGAATTCATCGTCCTGCAGGTCGAAGATCAGGCCGTCATTCGGTGCTTCGGCGCGGGTGGGACGAGGCAGGTCCCAGCGGAGGAACGAATAGAACAAATGCCGTTGCGCTTCGCCGATGGCGCGCCACCGCTTCAGGCCAAGCTCCGTTGTGGGATCGGGCACCAGGCCGTTGTGCCGGCAGGCTATACAATAGGTCTCCGCCTTGTCCGCGGGCACGACCCAATTGCAGATATCGTAGGCCGCGTTCGGGCAGAAGCGGTAGACGAATTGCTGCTGGTCCAGCCGTCGATAGCGCTCGCCATCGGCGTCGGGCACCACGGTGTGCATGGCCATGGCGTCCGGCACGAAGGCGAGCCGAAAACCACAGGCCACACAGGTTCGATTGTCAAAATGGATTGCGTTTCCACAATTGTCGCAACGATAGAGCCGCATGCGCCCCCTCCCGCGGTCAGGTGGCCGAGGGAAGGTCGGGGTTCATCGTCACCATCGCCTTTTCCCGGGCCCAATGACGTAGCTCGGACAGGGCCGAGATATATTCGGCGACCGTTTTCTTGCCTTCGAGTTCGATAACGCCATCATCGAGGTCATCGATGATGCCGGCCTTCTCCAGGAGCGGTACGATCTCAGGGGAGTGGGCGAGGAATTTGAAGTGTGCGAAGGCGTCGGCAACGAATTGGCGCGCCGGCGCCAGCTTGGCCAGCTTCTCCGCACCGGGTTCCGAAGCCAGGACGATCGGGAAATCGAACAGGATCGAGGGACCGCCGTCAATCTTGTATTGGGCTTCGACCAGGGTGCCGTCCGACAGCTCGGCGCCGCCGATCTTCGCGGCCACGACTTCGACGACTGCACCGGCTTCGGTGGCCGCCTTGTGGATTGCCTTGAAGAGCGCGGCATTGGCGCCGTCGCCCAGCAGGATGCCAAATTTACGGCCGGCCAGGATGCCCGGGTTTTTCTTCTGGATGCTCAGGGCATCGGAGGGCTCAAGGTCCATGCGCGTCGGCTTGGCCGCCTGCGCCGGTTCGGGGAAGGTCGGAAGGCCCAGGCCTTCATGGACGATCCGTGCCAGGGTCTCGTCGATATTGCGCAGATGGGAGACGACGCGGGCGCGAATGTCGGCGCGCTCGCAGCGGCTAAGCTCGAAGGTCAGCGCGGCCTGGATGTGAGCCTGCTCTATCTCGGTCTGGCTGATGTAGAACTGGCGCGCCTGGCTATAGTGGTCGGCGAAGGAGTCGGGCCGGATGCGTAGCTTCGGGCCGTCCTGCGCTTCGGGGAAACTGCGATAGCCTTTCGGCGTTTCCCGCGGGCCGGGTTCGGCGCCAGCGGCCGGCGTCCAGGAATTGGGTTCGTAATTGGCACGGCCGCGCATATTGACGAAGGCCATGTGGCCGTCCTGCTGGAAGTCGGCGAACGGGCATTTAGGCGCATTGATCGGCAACTGGGTAAAGTTCGGGCTGCCGAGGCGTTTGATCTGGGTGTCGAGGTAGCTGAAATTGCGCCCTTGCAGGAGCGGGTCATTGGTGAAGTCGAGGCCGGGTACGACATTTTGGGTGCAGAAGGCAACCTGTTCGGTCTCGGCGAAGAAGTTGTCCGGCATGCGGTCGAGCACCATACGGCCGACGATGCGCAGCGGCAGGATTTCCTCGGGGATCAGCTTGGTGGCGTCGAGGACGTCGAAGTCGAACTGCTCGGCAAAGGCTTCGTCGAAGACCTGGAGGCCCAGTTCCCATTCCGGGAAGTTGCCGGATTCGATGGCCGTCCAGAGGTCGCGGCGATGGAAGTCCGGATCGGCGCCGTTCAGTTTGACGGCCTCGTCCCAAACGACGGATTGGGCGCCGAGCTTCGGACGCCAGTGGAATTTGACGAAGCTCGATTTGCCGTCCGCGGTGACCATTCGGAAGGTATGGACGCCGAAGCCTTCCATCATGCGGAAGCTGCGGGGAATGGTGCGATCGGACATGATCCACATGACCATGTGCATCGATTCCGGCATCAACGAGATGAAGTCCCAGAAATTGTCGTGGGCGGTTTGGGCTTGCGGGAAATCGCGGTCCGGCTCCTGCTTGGCGGCGTGAATCAGGTCAGGGAATTTGATGGCGTCCTGGATGAAGAAGACCGGGATATTGTTGCCGACCAGGTCCCAATTGCCCTGCTTGGTATAGAATTTGACGGCGAAGCCGCGCACGTCGCGGGCCAGGTCGGCTGAGCCCTTGTTCCCGGCGACGGTCGAAAAGCGCGCGAATATCGGCGTCTTTTCACCGGCGCGGGCGAAGATATCCATCGCCGTAAGATCGGTCAGGCTGTCGTAGGTCTCGAAATAGCCGTGGGCGCCGTAACCGCGGGCATGGACGACGCGCTCGGGGATGCGCTCGTGGTCGAAATGGAAAATCTTTTCGCGCAGTACGAAGTCTTCGAGGAGGACGGGGCCACGCGGGCCGGCCTTTAGGCTGTTCTGGTCATCGGAAATCGGCGCGCCTTGTGATGTGGTGAGAACGGGGGCGCCGCGCTTGACCTCCTGGCGTGTTTCGCCGCCGAAGCCTTGCTTGACGTCCTGGTCAACAAAGGTCGCGGAAGTCAGCTTCTGATCGTCTGGTTTGTTGGCCATGGTAATCCCCGGAGCGGCAGGCGCGGTCGCTTGAGCGTTGACGGTCGGACAGCGCGGATGGACGAAATGTCTTGAGGTTGTGTGGAGACGATGACTATCAACCCTCACATAAGTTTACGGCCTGTAGGCACGGGCGAAATCTCAAGATTTGATGCTTTGGTTGAGCGGCCTTTGGAGTGCGGCGGCGTTATCCGGATCTAAACCCGTAGCGATCTAAAATGGGCGCCTTACCTTTTAGGCCGATGTCATGCTCCACCAGATCATCTATCACAGCCGATATCGCTCCGGGTCGGGTGGCATTTCCGCTCAACTGCGCGACATCATCGCGGTTTCGCAGCGGAACAATGGACGCAACCGCGTCACGGGCTTCTTGATCTTCGACAAGACCCATTTCATTCAAGTCCTGGAAGGCGAGGAAGCGGATGTCGAGGCGACGTTCGAGCGTCTAAGCCAGGATAGCCGGCACGAGTCGATTACGGTCATCGAACGGCGCGCCGTCGACAATCGCCAGTTCACGGATTGGTCGATGGGGGGCAGTGTACGATCGCCCGACATGCAGCATATCTATGATCGGTTTGGCTTTGGTCCTGACGCCGACTTGACGGGCGCCGATCCGGATGCGGTGGTGGCGCTGGCGCAGGAAATTGCGCAGTTCGAAACGGAACGGGCACGAACCCGCGGCCTTTCCGGGTACTGACGGCTGACCCGATACGGCCAAGTGTGAAACATGCACAAAAAAAGCGGCCGATCGAAATCGGCCGCTTTTTTTGTGAATTGTAAAAACCTAGACGGTTCGACGGCCGGTGAAGGCGTGGAAGATCGCCAGGAGGACGATGGCACCGATGGTCGAAACGATGATGCTGCCGACGATGCCCGCATAGGCGAAGCCGAACATGTTGGCGAGGAAACCGCCGATGACGGCGCCGAGAAAGCCGGTGATCAGGTTGCCGAGTAGGCCGCCGCGGCCGCCCATGATCATATGAGCCAACCAGCCGGCGATCAGGCCGACGATCAGCATGCTGAGAATACCGTAGACGTGCATGGAAGCCTCCAAAAAGTGTGTGTAACCAATGTAGAACGGTTTTCATAAGGACGTTGCGGGCGCTTCGACCTGGCGCGTCAAAATTTCATGCGACACCGAACTCTTGCGCTTTCATACCCGGTGGCGTAGCGCGGCCGCGCCGCATAGGTGACGGGGCTATTGAAGGCTGACCTCCAGGGTCTTTTCAGAGTGACGAACCGGCCCATCGGAGACGGGATTAGTTGCGGCGGCGGGCAGGGCTGTGGCCACGCTGGCGCGCCACCCGAATGCGAAGGAAGTCCCCAGGGACATCAGAACCAAGACCACGATGACGGTGAAGACCGTGATGATCGCTTTCGTGGCGACGCCTGCATATTCGCGCGGGGTTGGCAGGCGTTGGGACGCTTCGAGTGTCAAGGCGGCCATAATTCGCTCTCCAGTTTCGGTAATTGCAGGATTGTGCCGAAGATCAAAGAAATGATCGGCGCTGAAAGCGCCGGTGGCTGCAATATTGAGCTAAGGGCTGACCGCTATAGAGGGGTTATGTTCAGTCGATCAGTATTTACTCCAGTTTGATCGCTCGGCATCGACTGTCGAGCCGTACAAAGGGGCCGTGGGGCCTGTAGGGGAGTGCGTCCAACCTGCCGGCCAGGCTGCGCATAGGGGCCGATGACGACGGCGCTCAGGTTCAATCAAGCATCGAGGCTTGACGTTAGGGCCGATCGGTCACGAGAATGGACATGGGTAAACTCCGCGCCAAGGAAGAAGATTTGGGCCGAGTAATAGATCCAGACCAGCAGGATCATCATCGAACCGGCCGCGCCATAGGTGGAGCTCAGGGCGCTACGGCCGAGATAGAGCCCGATCAGGCTCTTGCCGAGCGTGAAAAGGACCGCGGTAACGAAGGCGCCGAGCCAGACCTCGTTCCAGCGGATCGGGACGTCCGGCAGGACCTTGAAGGTCAGAGCGAAGAGCAGGGTGGTGACGGCGAGCGACAGCCCCCAGTTCAGCACTTGCAGTCCATTGACGGGCATGTTGCCGGCGAACAGTCCGGTGAAGGCCGCGAGCGCGGCCGAAACCACGAGGGAAAACAGGAGCATCAGGCAGACGCCGAGGACCATGCCGAAGGAAAACAAGCGCCGTTTGACGATGACGGCGGCGCTCGACTTCGTCTGGGGCGTATCCCAAATCAGGTTTAGCGCCGCCTGCAACTGGCCAAAAAAACCGGAGGCGGAGATCAGCAATGTGACCAGGCCGATGATGGTCGCCAGGATGCTTTTGGTCTTGTCGTGGGAGTGGCTCAAGATGTCTTCGACGGCCTTGGCGCCGTCCGTGCCGAGCAGGGTGCGCATCTCATCAATCAAATAGGTGCTGGCGCGGTCGTGGCCAAAGGCGAGACCGGCGACAGACAGGGCGATCAGCAGAAGGGGCCCGATCGAAAGGACGCTGTAGAAGGCAAGGGCCGCGCCCAGTCTCGGCGCGCCATGCGCATTCCATTCGATGAAGGTTCTCTTGATCAGGTCGATCCAGGAGGCCGGCACCTTGCTCGGCAAGCGATCGCGCGGGGCGGTCGTCGGCGCCCGGGCCTGCAGGACGGCCAGGGCCAGCATAAGGCTGCCGCCGATGATGGCCTGGGCGAGCGGTCTGCGCGCCTGTGGGTTTGGTGGTCTATCGACCATTGCCAGGTCTCCGGGATTTAGGGCACAAAAAAGCGGCGGCCGTGAAACGGCCGCCGCGTGCTTTGGCGGGACTGCCCGCCGCCAAGCCTGAAGGGCTTATTGCGCGGCTTGGTTGGACTTGGCCTGAGCCAGGGCGTCCTTGTTGACCTGGGACAGGGCGACTTTGTTCAGCTTTTCGTCGGCGCCCTTTTCCTCTGCCAGGGTTTCTTTCAGAAGCTGGACAGCGTCGTCATGGCCAAGCGCTTGGGCGATGGTGATCAGGCCACCATAGGCGGCGATTTCGTAGTGCTCGACCTTCTGCGCACCGACGATCAGCATGGCGTCGCGCACCGGACCCTTGTCGATTTCTTCGATGGTTTCCCCGCCTTCAGCAACGAGGCCTTCCATGGCCAGGCACTTGATACGCTTCAGCTTGATGCCGAGCGTCTCGACGATCTGATCGATGCGTTCGACCTGACCGACCGTTTCGTCATAATGCGAGGTAAAGCCGGCGGCGAGGTCGCTATTGGCGGCGGCCTTGGCCAACTTCGGCAGCGCCTTGGTCAGCTGCTTTTCGGCGCTGTAGATGTCCGAAAGCTCGTGAATGAAGGCGTCTTCAAGCGTGGTGATCTTCGGCATGGTGATCTCCAAAATGAGGATGAGCTGGGAGGCCAGTTGGATATCTGAAGCACCGTAAAAACACGATCATTAATGAGGCCCAATCAATAAAGGTGTTTGTCAGGCAGGCGCGTACACTGGTCGCGGCCGATCCAAATATGAGGCTCACACCAAGGCAGTTTGGTTGTCCGTATGCCTCAAAAAATTTTTTAAGCGGAAAGCGCCGGCCATCTTGACCGCTGAAATCGAATTTCTAAATCGGTGCTGTCTGGCGCATTCCGAGGTCATGACGGGGCGTCAGGCGGAAATGCGCCCTTGCCCTGCAACGATCTGAGCCGTTCGTCACCGGGGCATGTGTGCAATTGGCTTCTAGTCTGCCTTGAATGAAAGGAGCACGCCATGAGCAGACAAACCTCGAAATCGGTCCGCGCATCTCTTCTTGCCTTGGCGGCCGCGGTTCTGACCGTTCAATCGTCCGCGGCCATAGCGCAAACGGCAATGACAGGGGCGCCCCAAGCCCCTGAGACATCGTCAAACGCCATGGCTTCGAATGGAGCCCCGCCGGCGCAGGGGACTGCGCCCGACCAACAAGCGTACGCGGTGCAGTATCAGGCCTGGGCTCAGCAAAACTGTGTCGACCAGCGTACGGGTAACACCGCGGCGGGCGCCATCGTCGGCGGAACGCTCGGGGCGATTGCCGGAGCGGCCCTGACCCACGGCCGCACGTCCGGTACCTTGGCCGGCGGTGCGCTTGGGGCGGTGGCTGGCGCCGAAATCGGCGCGAATTCCAGCACCTGCCCGCCCGGTTATGTCGTCCGGACCGGGGCACCGACATTCGTGTATGACGGACCCTATTATCCCCAAGCGGTGATTTACGAGACAGGTCCATACGCGCCGTGGATTTGGGCGGACGGCCACTGGGCCTATGCGCCCTACGGAGCTTGGCGGCCGGTTTACCGCTATGGGCGTCCCCACGTCGTCTACCATTGGCGTTAAGTCGAGGCTGGAGCGAGAGGCTCCAGCCTTGTTCTGTTCGCCAAGCCAACTCGCTTTCTGTCCAAATCGCCGAAGACAGGCTTCGCGGCGCGCAGCCCACCGCATTGAATATTAACCGCTTGCCGGGCCTGATCAGGTTTCACGGGAATCGGGCGGCAATGACTCTGGCTTTCAACATATTGATCAATAAGCGCGCGGGAACCGTTCTCTCCATGGGTGAACCCGCGATCGAGGCGGCGATCCGCGCATCAGGCATGGAGGTCGCCGAGCAAATCTTCGCCGAGCCGGCTGACATCCATCGCGAACTGGAGCGTCTGGCGGCGCTGGAGGCCCCTTTGCTGGTCGGCGGCGGGGATGGCACGATCCGAGACTGTGCCGACGTCCTTGCCCGACACAAGAAGGCGTTCGGTGTTCTGCCATTCGGCACGATGAACCTGCTTGCGACCGACCTCGGCATCACCTCTCTCGCCCAGGCGCTGAAGGCCTATGCGGCGGGCACGCGCGAGACCCAAATGGATGCCGGCTTCGTCAATGGCAATATATTTCTCTGCTGCGCCAGTGTGGGCACCATGCCGCACGCCTCTGTTTTTCGCGAGAAGCAAAGGCTGGCCAGCAAGGCGATATTGATCCCAAAGCTGTTCCTGTTCGTACTGCGGCACTTCAAGATGCACAGCCACGATCGCGCCGTGCTCGAGGTCGACGGGAAAATGTCGAAGCTGCGCACGCCGGCCATCGTCATCTCGGCCAATCGTTTTATGGATAGTCAGAAGTTGATGGAGAGCAATTTCAAGCGTGGCGCCCTGGATGCCCACGAATTGGCGGCTTATGTCTTCACGGCGCGGACGCCGATCACCCACATTCGGTTCATCGCGCGGCTGGTCTTCGGGCATTGGCTGAAGGATCCGGACCTCGATGAAACGGTCGGACAGAAGATGAGGCTGTGGAGCCGGCACCATCGGCCGCTGGTCTCGATCGACGGCGAGGTCACCAAGCTTAAGTCTCCGCTGGAATTCACGCTGAAGGCGGGGTGGGTGCATGTCCTGGTTCCCGAGGCGGGGAAAGCCGGATGAAGATCGCGCAGATTTCCGACCTGCATTTCGGCTGCACCGCGCCCGATGTCGTCGTGGCGCTGCGGATCGCCTTGCACGAACTTTCCCCCGATCTGGTCATTGTCAGCGGTGATCTGACCCAGGACTCGACCGTTGCCGAGTTTGCCGAAGCGCGCGCGTTCTTGGACGTATTGACACAACCTGTATTAACCGTTCCCGGCAATCACGACTTGCCAGGCTTGGACCTGATGCGGTTCATCAATCCGTTCGGGCGTTACCGCCGTGCCATATCGCCAGATCTCGAACCTGACCGTCGGCTTGGCCTGGTTGACATCAAGGGCCTGAATTCGGCGCGGATGATGCTGCCCCATCCCAACTGGGCGAATGGCGCGGTCAGCGCCAGGCAGTGCGACGACATCGAGAGCTTCTTTTCCGCATCGACGTCGCCATGGCGCCTGGTCGTACTGCACCATCCTTTGGTGACCTCGCCGGACCTGCCGCTCGACACCGCCGTGTTCGGGCGAGCTCGGGCGCTCAACGCCCTCGGCGAAGCGCGCGTCGATATTGTTTTGGCCGGCCACCAGCACCATGCGTTTGTCGAACCGGTCGTAAAGGACGGCGTGACGACTCTATTCGTCAACGCCTCGACGGCCACTTCGACGCGGCTTCGTAAGCAGCCGAACGGCTTCAACCTGCTGGAATTTACGCCGACGGACGTTCGGATCACCTTGCTGCGCTACGACGGCACGGGGTTCCCGCCGTTTTCGGTTTTCAGCCATTCTCGCATGGCGGTTTAGGGCGAATCTAACCGCCCAAGACATGACCGATATAATCGCGACCCGGCCCGCTCGATCTGAACCCGTTCATTAGGCTGACAGGGATTACACGGCCTTCGCCGGCATGATCCTATCTTGAAGGCACTTTAAGGCGAACGCGGCGATGGCAGGATTATATATCTCGGACCGCTCCAGGAAGCCCATGTGATTTGCCTTGTCGACGAGCATGAACTCCGCGCCCGGCGTTACGGTCGCGATATGGCGGCCAGCCTCGGCTTTCGTGACGATATCGACGTTCCCAGCGATGACGAGCACCGGGACATCCGTCCCCGCCAACGCGCGGTCCGCGTCCCAGCGGAACATGGCCAGATTGCCCTTCGCCTGTCCGCCTGGCGAGTTGCGGATGCTGAGCAGAGTGGTGTGTTCGAGCTGACTTTTCGTCACCAACGGCCCGAAGCCGAAGCGGTTGGCGAGGTGAGCCGTGCCGTCGATGTAGCTTTTCCAAGCGCTCAACCAGGCCAACGGCCACAGGATGAGCGTCATGAACAGTTGCGGCTCGATGACAGGAAATCGTAGTGCCTGGGCGAGGCCGCTGAACACCATGGTGGTCAGCGGGTTTCGATAGCTTGTGTTAAGCAGTATGATGCCGGCGACCTTGTTGCGTATCAGTTCAGGGCGATCGCGCGCCAAGGTCTGAGTGGTCATGCCGCCGATGCTGTGACCGACCAGCACCACTTTCGCCGCGCCGGCATAGTCGATGACGCGCGCCAGGTTTTGCGCGAAACTGTCAAGCGAGACCGCCGAATGCGGCGCCTTTGACTTACCCATGGTCGGCAGGTCCCAGCTGATTATCCGAAACTGCTCGGACAGGTCGCGCTTCGTCGCAGCCCATATGGTACTGTCCAGGCCCCAGCCATGTGTCAGGATTAGGCACGGCTTCGTGGAAGCCCCCAGTGATTCGACATAGAGCTTTGCGCCATTGGCGCCCTCGATCGTTTCGCCGGCGCGGCGCGCGAATGTCAAAGGTTCGACGTCGCGACGCGCGAGGAATGGCCGAAGAATAATGCCTCCGCCGCCAAATGACCAAACGAGCAAGGCACCGCCGGTCCATAGGCGCCAGTCGTGGCGAACGATATGGGCGACACCATAGATGTCGCGCACGACATCCCCTTGGTACCAGGACCACAGCAGATAGGCGGCGCCCGCAAGGATGGCGAGCGAAGCGAGAGAGAGCCAGAAGCGAAGCAATAGGATGAGGGGCATCAAGGGTCCTGTCGTATGGCGGAATTCGATCGGATGCGCGGGGCGTCACGCATGAGGATCGAAGGGTGTGCGTCCAGGCTCAGGCGGCCACGGCCAGCGGCCCCGGCGCCCAGTCGGATGAATCATTATTGGCTAATTGTCGGGATTAATGCCCGGAGCTTTGCGGCCGGTCTTGCATCTGCGTTTGCGCCCATCTGATCAGGGCCGTCGCAAGGAGTCGATGTTGAACCCTAATTCTTGGCGAAGCCCAGCCGGTTCAGTCGTGCGCACGTAGAGAAATTGAATGTTGGTATAGGGCCGGGTCACCCGCCTCGATCAATTCCATCAGGTAGGTCGTCGTTGCCTCGATATCGACGTGGCCAGCTTTGAATTCGCCAAGCGCGTCCTTGACCTTTTGCCTTATTATGTCTTTGGCTTCGCTCTCTTCCATGGCTTCCTCCTACACCATCGAAGTGATGCGGCGAGCCGCGTAAGTTCTCAATTCCAATGTTATGAACTCGAAGCTTCGGCGAGACGTCAGTTATGTTTCGGCACTCTGGGTAAAAATGACGAAGCATTAAAGCGCGACGGCCGGCTATTGGCGGACGGGTTCATTGTTCCGGGCAGGGGCGCGGGGGAAAAGCTGCCGGACCCCGATCCGCAATCGCCGGAAGGCGCCTTCAACCGAAGCTTACCCTATGTCTCTTTAAGATGTTGGAGGTTCGAGGATGTGCTGCTTGTCTGGATAGCGCCCTCGGCGTCAGCCATTACGGCTGATCTCGTATCGCAAATTGATCCGACCAAAGCTTTATTGCCGGCATTCGCCCAAAGATCCGGAGATATCGCCATGGATACGGCCGCGCCGCTCGTGCTTCAAACCCAACCGCAATCTCTTTCGACCGCCCATGTCGAGCCTGTGACGAAGACGCCTGGGCCGGACGATACCGCAGCGGACATTCTGGTGGACCGCCTCATTGCCTGGGGTGTCGATACGATTTTCGGGGTGATCGGCGATGGCGTGAATTCGGTCATCGAATCGCTGCGAAAGAAGAGCGACTGTATTCGCTTGATCACGACCCGTCATGAGCAGGCGGCCGCGCTGATGGCTTCGGGCTATGCCAAATACACGGGCCGGCTGGGCGCCTGCATCGCAACAGGCGCGCCGGGTGCGGCGAACCTGGTCAATGGGCTTTACGATGCCGCGCATGACGGCACGCCGGTGATCGCCATCACTGGCGGAACCTATCACGACCTGGTCGGCACGCATTTCCTGCAGGATTTCGACGCGGTCAAACTCATGAACGACCTAGCCGTCTTCAATGTGACCGTCAGCGGGCCGCAGCATGCCAGCATGGTGGCGGACCTTGCGTGTCGGGCCGCCTTGGGCCGGCCGGGCGTCGCCCACCTGACCATCGCCCAGGACACCCAGCAGAAGAAATTCTCGGAGGATACGCCCTCGATGATGCGGGGTTCGATCGTCGGCTCCGCGTCGTGGCAACCGCAATTGCCGGTTCCGCCCGATGAGCAAATCGCCAAGGCGGCCGAACTGCTCAATGCAGGGCGCAAGATTGCCATTCTCGTCGGCCGTGGCGCGGACGGCGCCGGGAACGAAGTGGAGGCGCTGGCGGAGCGGCTCGGCGCACCGGTCGCAAAGTCCCTCCTGGGACGCAACGTGATTGACGATGACTCACCCTATTCGACCGGCGGGATCGGCCAGTTGGGGACCGCGCCTTCAGAGCAGTTGATGAAGTCTTGCGACACGGTGCTGATTCTCGGCTGCACCATGCCCTATTACAAGTTTTACCCTGAGCTCGGCCAGGCGCGCTGCGTCCAGGTCGACATGCGGCCCGAGCATATCAGCCTGCGTTATCCGGCTGAAATCGGCCTGATCGGCGATGTGCGCGGCACGCTGCAAAAGCTGTTGCCGCTTCTGCATCCGAAGTCCGACACATCCTTCCTCGACGAGATTCAAAAGGCGATGGGTACGTGGCGCGAGGCGTTGACGCGCGACCTGGCCAAGCCTTCGGAGCAAATCCGGCCGCAGCAAGCCGCGGCGGCGATCGGGCGGCAGATTTCAGCCGATGCATTGATCGCGCTCGATACCGGGGCGAACACCGTCTTCTCGGCGCGCTATATCGAGATGCACAAGGCACAGAAGATCGCCGTCTCCGGCAATCTTGCGACCATGGCTCCGGCCTTGCCCTATGCGATCGCGGGCCAACTGGCCTATCCGGATCGCCAATCGATCGCCATTGCCGGCGACGGCGGTGTCACCATGTTGATCGGCGAATTGGCCACGGCAGCGCGATACAAGGCGCCCATCAAGGTTTTCGTTTTGAAGAACAACACCCTGGAGCTCGAAGTCCCCGAGCAGAAGCAGATCGGGTCCACGCCTTTCGGCTACGATTTGCAGCCCATCGATTTCGTCAGGGTCGCGCAGGGTCTGGGCGTCACCGCCATGGGCTGCGATCGCCCCGATCAGCTTGAAGATACCGTCCGCGCCGCGCTCTCTCACGACGGACCTGTGCTTGTCGAAATCACCGTTGCGGCGGAAGAGCCGGTCATCAAGCCTGCCGAACTGCTGTCTTAGTAAGAGCGATAACGGTTCGCCGGACGCGCAGTAAGATGAGCGTTCACCGCAGTGCGTTTGTCGAACATTGAGCGAGCTTTCCTAAGCCTGATGCAAGAGCCAGCCTCCATGGTTGCTGGTTCTTGATGGATGGCTGGCCCTTCCGGCTTACGACATTACGGAGGGGCGGGTAGTGGTTGCGGGCCGAAAGGCCAACCCCAATTAGGAGACCAATCATGGTCGAAGACTTCAATCACGCTCCCGACAATCAAGATCCAGCCACCAAGTCGTTCGAATCGGTGCGCGATGCGTCGAACAAATTCGCAGACCAAAACCGGGCAGCCGTCGATCGGACGGTCGATACGACCGCCCAGATGGGGGATGCTGCCAAGGCAACAGCTTCGGATACGCAAAAGGCAATAAGCGACGTCTATGGTCGTTCATTGCAGGAATGGCAGGGCCTGTCGCAGCGGGCGTTGGGCTTGAGATCGCCGCAAGACGTCGTTGCCTGGCAGATGGATCTCATCCAGCATTTGCAAAACAATGCCAAGGCGGCGTTCGCCATCTATCAGGTTGCAGTGACGTCCGCGATGCAGAATGTATTGCCGGCCGCGAAGCAGGCCACAGCGCTCTAACAGGCCAGCTTCCCGCATAAATTCACGAATAAGCCCGGCTCCGGTGGAGCCGGGCCTACGCCATCGGCGTCTTTCCTGCGCGCCCGATCGTTTGGGTCAGTCCGCTATGTCTGCGAAGGCCGAGACCGATGCCTGAAGATGCCTAATGCTGCGGCGCCTCGACTACACATCCTAGCCTTTCGACTCTCGTTCGGTACCTACTGCCGTTGGTGCGTGTTTCAAAAGCGCCAGTGCTGTCGCCTTAGCGCATCGGAATGGCGACGTGTCTCCACTGGCATGCGCAAGCACCAAGGCACCTTGAAAGATCAGGTTAAGCTGCTTAGCCAGATGCTCCGGAGTCTCGAAACCCGCCTTTTCACACAGTTCGAGAAATTTGGTTTCGCCGCGTGAGTTGGCTTTTATTCCCAGTTCGACAATACGGTCATTCTTGCCGGCGAATTCCTGCGCCGCTTTCATCCCCAGGCATCCGCGGGTCAGCATGCGATCGGGATTTCGGGTGACATCGAAGAAGGCGACGATCTGATCGCGCGGATCGCTGATACTCGCGACGGGGCCGAACAGCTCCTCCACCACGACCGCGCCATAGAGCTGAAGCACCGCCTCGATCAGGTCCTCCTTCGACGGGAAATACTTGTAGAGGGTCCGTTTTGATATGCCGCTGCCCGCCATGGCAGCCTCCATGCCGGTCGCATGAAACCCAGCCTCGTAGAAGCGGTCGAAGGCATGCTTCACGATCTCGAGCTTCTTGCCTTCGATCTCAACGTCTAGGTCCATTCCGATATTCCTGCAAAAGGCCTCGTCAGGTTCATAACGAATCCAGTTGACGGTGTAAACGATCGCGTTTACATGGGCACGGGTAAACGCAATCGTTTACCTATGAGAATTAGTGACCGATGACTGACCTTCTTGACAAAGTACTCGACGTCCATGGTGGGCTGGAGAATTGGCGACGCGTGCAAACGGTCGATTTTCGGCTGACGCTTCGCGGCGCCGCGTTGGCGGCCAAAGGCAAGCCGGAAGGACTGCGCAATGTCCAGGTCAAGATCGATGCGCGGAGGCCGCGGACACTGATCACGCCTTTTCCGGTACCGGCAAGCCGGGGTCTGTTCCAGGACGGCCGCGTCACGATCGAAACGGATTCAGGGATAACGGCAGCCCAACTCGACGCGCCGCGTGGATCTTTTGAAGGACTTGGCCCACAATCGCCGTGGACTGATCTTCAGTTCCTTTATTTCATGGGCTACGCGCTGCGGAACTACATGACAATGCCGTTCATGCTGACCGCGGACGGGGTGCGCTGCGAGGAGATCGCGCCGCATGAAGAGCATGGCGAAAGCTGGCGGGCACTCAAGGTGACTTTCCCATCGGGGATGGACGTGCATTGCCCAGAGCAGATTTTCTACTTCAACGATCCCTGCCATCTGGTGAGGAACGACTACACCCCCGAGGTCTCACGTGGCACCGCGGCACATTACAGCTTCGACCACAAGACCTTCGATGGCTTTGTCTTCCCGACCCATCGCCGCGTTGTCCGCCGGGATCCGACCGGCCGGACCTTCCTGACCGGGCCGTCGATCTTCCGCCTCGACATCGAGTCCGTCGTTCTTTCGTAGCATCGATTTCCCAGCAAATCTCTATCCTCAAAACTGAAGAGACATTCATGAGCCTTTTGAACAAAACCGTTCTGGTCACCGGCGCGAGCCGCGGAATCGGCGCCGCCCTGGTGATAGAGATGCTGGCTTCGGGCGCGGCGAAAATCTATGCGGCCGCGCGCGATCCGAAAACGGTGGCCGCATTTGGCGACACCCGGGTCATACCGTTGCAAATGGACATAACAAACGACACGTCCGTCAATGCCGCCGCGGCCATCGCCAAAGATGTCGACATCCTCGTCAACAACGCGGGGACGATGGCGTTCGGCGACGTTCTTGGCAATGCCTGGGAGACGTTCGATGACGATATGCAGACCAACTATTTCGGCACGCTGCGCGTCATACGGGCTTTCACGCCGCAATTTGTGGCGCGACAGTCCGGCACGATCGCCAATGTGAGCAGTGTCGTCGGCTTGTCCGCCATTCCTCTTATGGCCGGCTATGCCGCCTCCAAGGCTGCGCTGCATTCCCTGACCCAGTCGCTTCGGGGCAGCCTCAAAAAGCACAACGTTACCGTTGTCGGTATCTATCCCGGGCCGATCGAGACGGCCTTGGCCGCGGACGTGCCTTATCCCGACAAGGCGACGCCCGAAGACGCTGCGGCCCATATCGTCGAAGGCATTGTCGCTGGAAACACCTACGTCTTCCCGGATCCGATGGCAAAGCAGGTCGAACATCTGTGGTCGACCGATAACCGACAGCTGGAGCACTTCGCGTTGACCCGCGGCGCCTGACGTCAACAAGCCTGCTCAGCTAGCTTTCCTATTTGAAGCCGTCAGCGAGTGCTGAATCCACGGCCCTTCAAACGTGTCCCTTCAAAAGGGCGCGACTGCCCACCCATGACTATTTCCACCCCAATAGGACAACCCGCCATGCTTACGCGTCGCTTCCTCGCAACGAGCCTTCTCGCGGCCCCCGCCGCGGCTGCAGTATCCAGTGCAACTTCAGCTATAGCCGGCCCAGCCAAGATGACCCGCAAATCCTCTGCCTCCGAATCTCCGGACACGCGCACCCGCTACAAGACCGTCGATATCGACGGGATGTCGATCTTCTACCGCGAAGCGGGCAGATCAGGCGCTCCGGTCGTGCTGATGCTGCACGGCTGGCCGGCGTCCTCGGCGATGTTTCGCGATCTCATCCGCGAATTGTCGGTGAACTACCACGTCTTCGCGCCGGACTACCCCGGCTTTGGCAACAGTGCTTCGCCGGATCGCTCGCAATTCAGCTACACGTTCGACAGCCTCGGCGACATCATCGGCAAATTCGTCGATAAGGTGGGCATCGGGCAATACGCTCTCTACGCCACCGATTTCGGAGGCCTTGTCGGCTATCGGGTCATGTTGAAATCGCCAGGACGAATGAAGGCGCTGGTTGCGCAGAACAATCCGCTGTTCTTCGCGGAGAGTCCGTGGTTCGGCCCGATTGTCCCTTACTGGCAGGATGGGACGGCTGAAAGCCGTAAGAAGGCGGCGGAGCACTATCTGACCCTTGACGTGGTGCGCGACCTGTACCTGACTGGCGTCCGCGACCCCTCTCTGGTCGATCCGGAGCCGTGGCACTCGGACTACGGCCTGCTGCTGCGACCAGGCGCCGGCGATATCTCGCTGGACCTGCTCTACGACATCCGTACCAATGGTCCCCTGCTCAAGCGGGCCCAGGACTATCTTCAGGCCCATCAACCGCCGGCTCTGGTCGTCAGCGGAAAGAACGACATTTTGTTCTCCGGCGAAAACCAAACGCAGTATGCCAAGGTCCTTCCAAAGGCCGAGATCCACCTGCTTGACACAGGGCACTGGGCTCTGGCCGACAAGGCGGATGAAATCTCCGGCCGGACTCGAACGTTTTTGGCGCGGACAATCTAGCCAATTCCTATCACCTATGGGGGTGACGTTCTGGAAATTTCCAAGGGCGTCATCCCTGGCGGGTCTCTTGTATCGGTGGTCGATTGGTCCGATCAATTTCGAACATGATATCGAGCTTCCTCGCCAAATCCAATGTCAGTCTGCGCCAATTGATTAGGCCGGGTGCGGTTCCTGGTGATCGTCAGTCGATAGACGCACGCGCACGGCCAGCCCATTTCGGCGGAGCCGGCGCCGCAGCAAGTTCGTTCCTGGCCCACGGATAGCCGGCAGCTCATGCCAGGTGGCGTGTCGGAACCCGCTTCAATCGCGTTGCCTTCGCCAATCGCCGAATACAAGACAGGATCCTCCGACGAAGTGGCGAGGCGCGGTGCCGGTTCCGGCCTAATTTATGATGCAGGCCGGCCCGCCGGATTTCGCAATTGCCGTCGCCTGCCTTATCGCAATGATCGGCATCGACCGTTTACGGCGTTTGATCGACATCAGGACATGGACCATAGCGACACCCCATTTCTCCCGGCCGGCTTCGTCGACGTGCGCGGGGCGCGCGAGCACAATCTCAAGGCCGTCGACGTCCGTATTCCGAGGGACAAACTGGTCGTCTTCACAGGCGTATCCGGCTCGGGTAAATCGTCCCTGGCTTTCGGCACGCTCTACGCCGAGGCCCAGCGCCGCTATTTCGAATCCGTTTCGCCTTATGCGCGTCGCCTGATCGACCAGGTCGGC
>FTKM01680080.1_pt1 | contig 125372 bp, 123 predicted proteins | sample 1658051 | NCBI WGS metagenome assembly FTKM01 (sample SAMEA3914794, study PRJEB12502) | metagenome | biome: forest; material: soil | place: Canada | collected 2011-07-05 | depth 0.1 m | reverse complement strand
CCGCCCGGCTGGATCACCGCGGTGGCGCCCGCCTCGACCGCCTGAATCAGTCCATCGGCGAAGGGGAAGAAGGCTTCCGACGCACAGGCGGACCCCTTGGCCAGGGATTCCGGCAGGCCGGCGGTGACCGCCGCCTCGGCGGCGCGCAACGCCGCGATCCGGGCCGAGTCGCGCCGGTTCATCTGGCCCGCGCCGATCCCCGCCGTCTGGCCGTCCTTGGCGTAGACGATGGCGTTGGACTTCACGTGCTTGGCGATGGTGAAGGCGAACAGCATGTCCTCGATCTCGCGCGCCGTCGGCGCCCTTTTCGTGACCACCTTCAGATCCGCCGCCGTCAGCCGGGCGGCGTCGCGCGACTGAACCAGAAAGCCGCCGGCCACCGAGCGGAAGGTCTCGCCGGCCGCCATCGGGTCGGGCAGGGCGCCGGTGAGCAGCAGGCGCAGGTTCTTCTTCTTGGCGAACAGGGCGATGGCGTCGTCGTCGGCTTCCGGCGCGATCACCACCTCGGTGAGGATTTTGACGATCTCCTCGGCCGCCGCCGCATCCAGCCGCCGGTTCAGGGCGATGATGCCGCCGAAGGCCGACACCGGGTCGCACTCCAGCGCGCGCAGGTAGGCGGTCTTCACGTCGGCGCCCAGGGCCACGCCGCAAGGGTTGGCGTGCTTGATGATGGCCACGGCGGGACCGGCGGCGGGGTCGAACTCGGCCACCAGTTCGAAGGCCGCGTCGGTGTCGTTGATGTTGTTGTAGCTCAGCGCCTTGCCCTGCAGCTGCCGCGCGGTGGCGACGCCGATGCGGGGCGAGGGGAAGGTGTAGAGGGCCGCCGCCTGGTGCGGGTTTTCGCCATAGCGCATGGTCTGGGCCAGCTTGCCGGCGATGGACTTGCGCGCCGGCCACTGATCGCCGACCTGGCCCGCGAACCAGGCCGAGATGGCCGCGTCATAGGCCGCCGTCCGCGCATAAGCCCGCGCCGCAAGCCGCTTGCGCAGCTCCAGCGGGGTCGTTCCCTCGGCCTTCAGCGCGGTCACCACCTCCTCCAGGTCGGCCGGCTCGGTGCAGACGCAGACATAGGCGTGGTTCTTGGCCGCCGAGCGGATCATCGCCGGCCCGCCGATGTCGATGTTCTCAACGCAGGCGCCAAAATCCCCGCCGGCGGCCACGGTGCTCTCGAAGGGGTAGAGGTTCACATACAGCAGGTCGATGCCGCCGATGCCGTGGTCGCTCATGGCCTTGGCATGCTCGGGCGCGTCGCGCACCCCCAGCAGGCCGCCGTGGACGATGGGGTGCAGGGTCTTGACCCGCCCGTCCATCATCTCCGGAAAGCCGGTCAGGTCGCTGACGTCCTTCACCGGCAAACCGGCGGCGGCGATGGCGGCCTTGGTGCCGCCGGTGGAGACCAGCTCCACCCCCAGCTCGGACAGGGCCTTGGCCATGTCGATCAGGCCGGTCTTGTCGGACACAGACAGCAGGGCGCGCAGAATCGGCGCGGCGTCTTTAGCTTCGGGATAGTTGGGGGCGGCAGGCATGGCGATCTCCGGGCGTGGGGTGAAATTGCCCAGGCGAGCGGCATATCGATCCCGCGCTCCCCGGTGGTCTCCCACCTTCATCGCCAGTCACACGGAACGCGCGTGGGATAGGCGCGGAGGGGGTGGGGAGTCAACGGGGACCAGGACTTCAATCAGTCCTTTGACCATTGCTATCGAAGGATATTCGCGTGGTCATAGGCGGCCTGCCACAGGCGATCAAACGCTTGGCCGTGGCACTGAATTTCGGGCGCGTGGCCTTCCCTGCCATTCCATCGAACGTCAAGTTTTATGATGGCGTCCGGAGTGACGGAGCGGATAATTGGTGGATTGATAGTTGCAACGCCGGATCGGCTCCATCGAACCACCGCGTTTTTTTGATCTTCCTCATTGCATGTTTTGGAGCGAAGGCCCTCGGCGAGGCTCTGTTCGACGGTGCGTCTGAGGGACACCAAATCAGCCTGACCAAGCTTACCTTCCTTAACTGTCCAATCCCTGCTGGCGCTGTGACTTGGCGGAAACGACTGCTCCTTGCGTATCAGCGCATCGCCCGTCTCAAGGTCGATGTTTATTTCTAGACCTTGAGTCATCGTCCCTCCCGCTGCGAGTGACAGATGATCTCCAGGGCTAGCCGCCGCTGTGCCGCTAAAAATCGCGGCTGCAGCGACCAGAACCGTGATTGCGCACTTCAAGCTGGATGCCCCTCGGGTATTTGGCGGCGGCTCTAGCTCAGCTTCTCATGGAAGCACGGCTTCGACTAGCCGCTCCCGCCCGCCTACAGTACCCCTTAAGTCCTGAATGCGGAGTCTGCTCTGGCGCTCGACGCAGTCAAGGACGCGGCTTTGCCTCGCCGCGACGCGGCCGGCCCAAGGGGCCGGTCCTTGAGTGCGACGATCGCCAGAGCTTCAATCTCGCCAGGACCTTAAGGCGGGATGGCATCGAAGGATCGATGCATCACTTTTCCCCGTACTCCAGGCCTTGTGCCTGGAGTCCATTGGTCTCAAGCGGTGGGCGAAGGGACACCGGACCCGCCGCCTGCGCGAACCTTTTGCCTGTCGCGTTCAATGGACCCCAGGCACAAGGCCTGGGGTACGGAGTGAGGTCGGCGCGGCGGTGCTGATGCCTTCAGCCCACCAGCTACTGCGCCAAAAACCCATCCAGCGCCGCGTCGAACGCCGCCGGCTGGTCGAACATGATGAAGTGCTGGGAATTGGCCACCAGGACCAGCTTCACGGTCGGGGCGGTGGCGTAGAGCGCCGGATAAATTTTCGCCATCATGCCAGCGGGCACGCCCAGCGGGGTGTTGTCCGGATAGACCAGGACCATGGGCGTCTTGATGTCGGCCAGACCCGGCCGCAGGTCCAGGGTCAGGTCGTCGTACATGGCGCGGCCGACCACGGCGCGATCGCTGATGGCGCCCCACCCCGCGACCATCAGCTGGGTCGCGGGATCCTTAGACATGGATTTCATCTGCGGCAGCAGATCGGCCGCGGTCACCGGGGTCGTGCTGGCCGCCATGGCGTCGCGCATCTTGGCGGCCATGGGCCGGACGGTGTCGGCGGTGGCGCCCGGGTCCCGCATGCCGCCGAAGAAGGGCAGGGCATCGACCATCAGCGCCTTCTTGAGGTGCTCAGGGTGTTTTTCGGCCAGGTAGAGGGTGGTGGTGCCCCCCAGCGAATGGCCGATGACGGTGGCGGGGGTCAGCTTCTGCTCCACCAGATAGGCGTCGATCGCCTCGGCGGTGGGGATCAGCACGTCGCCGGTGGCGTTGGCGCGGCTGGGTTCGCCGGCGAAGCCCGCGATCTGGATCAGGTGCAGGCGATAGTGGCCGCGAAGGCGCTCGGCCGTGGCCTTCCAGGTGATCCGCGAGGAAGCCAGGCCCGGGATGAAGACCAGGTCCGGCCCCTTGCCCACGATCTCGTCGGAGAAGCGGTCACGCACCACCAGCCGGGAATCGGCGAACAGGCGGTTCGGATCGGCGGCGTGCGGCGCCCCGGTAGACTGGGCCAAGGCGGCCCCGGCCAACAGGAAGGCGGCGGCGACGCCGGTTAGAAACTTGAGCATGGGTGGTCCTCCGCGATTTCCGGTCCAGTCAAACAGGAATCTCGGTGAAAGCCTACTGGAAGGGACCCCTTGAGTTCTGGGTGCGCCGCCGCTCTGACCGCCCCCTACTGCCCCGGCCCGCCATACCTGACCGCGCCATAGGCCGCGTTCTGGATGTCGTAGTCGTTCACCTGGGTCGCGCCATTGCTCTGGCCATTGTTGTAGTAACAGACCCAGGCCTTGATGTTCACGGCGCACAGGGTGGCCATGGTCGCCGCGGCGGTGTTGGACGGGAACTTGCCATTGCCCATCTGGGTCTTAGGCGGGATGCCGTTGTCGGAGGCGACCTCGCCGTACCAATGGATCTGGGCGGTCTGGGTGAAGGGCACGGTCCAGGCCGAATTGTCGATGTAGCCGATCCACTGGTCGTTGAACCAGGCCCACCAGGCGTTCTTGTACTGCACCCAGCCGACATAGACGCTCTTGCCGACGAAGGGGGTCAGGTCCATCCCCGGCGAATAGGTGCTGCTGTACTGATGCCAGTTGCAGGTGTTGTAGCAAGTCTCGGCGCCGTCGTTCCAATGGTAGACGAACAGCAGCGGGCGCGGGTCGCCCCCCGTCACGATGAAGCCGCTCTCCACGTCGTTGAGCGTGCCGCCCGCCTCGCCGGCGCTCATGACGGCGATCTCGCCGATCGAATGGTTGGCGGTGTCGCCAGGGCTCGGCTCGGCCACCACCGGCTTTTCGATCTGCAGGGTGAAGCCGCCGCCGCCGGAGACCACGGTCTGCGCCGCCGAGCCGTAGAAGTAGCAGCTGCCGAACCAGGGAACGCCGTTGCAGGGCGGATCGCCGCCGTCGGCCACCGGCGTGGCTGGCGCGGCCGAGGCCGACCCCTGCCGTTTCCAATAGACCTGGTCGAAGGGCAGCAGCAGGTTGTGCTTGATGAAGTCGGGGGTCAGGGCGTGTTCGGGCCCCTGGGCCGCATAGGGACCCAGCAGCGGGTTGCCCTTGTGAACATACCGTCCACCCAGGAAGGGTTCGACCACCGGGACCTCGCCGTCCGGACAGACCGGCTTCAGCCGCACCTCCGGCTCGTATTTGACCGCCCGTCCGTCCGACCGCTGCACGGTCGGCAGGTCCACGCGCGGCGGCTCGGCCGCCTCGCGCTTCTCGCATCGCACGGCGGTCGGCTGGGTCTGGGCGGCGGCGGAGGTGGCGGCCAAGACCGCCATCAGGGCGGTCGCCGTCATCGCGGCGGCCAGGTGAAGTCCGTTCGATGCTCGCCGGGTCATGGGAGCCTCCTTCGTTGATGTGTCTTCGCGCAGCGTCTGCAACACATCGTCCGACCGGCGGCTGCCCGTTCCGGCAAGGACGAGGACTGACTACGAACTTCACGAACAGGGCCGCCGGAGCGCAGCGCGCGGCCGGACCTGAGACTAATCGACGACACACCCACATCGCTACCATGGGGCGTAGTTGTCAACCATAGCTCTATCGGTTGTTTCCCCTCGTGATGCCTGGTCCGCGTTGCCTCACGGGCAGATCGCCTACAGCACCCCATAAGTCCTGAATGCAGAGTCTGCTCTGGCGCTCGACGCAGCCAAGGACCGGCCCAGAGGGCCGGCCGCATCGCGGCGAGGCAAAGCCTCGTCCTTGAGTGCGACGATCGCCAGAGCTTCAATCTCGCCAGGACCTTAAGGCGAGATGGCATCGATGGACCGATGCGTACTCATCTTCCTTCTCCCGCCACTTCGACGGGGGACCGCGAAGCGGTGGATGAGGGCCCAACGCGGACTAAGAACTATCCGCCGCGCTCGGCGGTAGGACCGCTTTCACATAGGGCGACCCCTCAACCCCCGCCTCGGCCTCCTTAAGCGCCCAGGCGTTCTTCTCCCAGCGCTCCCATTCAGGCTCCAGGTCCAGTTCCTCGCAGAGCTGCCTCACCGTCTCGCTGACGGCGCGAAGCCCATGGCCCTGGTAGTCGCCGTATTCGTTTTCCAGCAGCGCCTCGACCCGGTCGTTCAGCCGCTCGATCTCGCGCTCATTGCCTCGGTGCTCGCGGTGGACGATCTCGTCCATTACGCCCAGCACGGCATCCTCCCGCGCCAACCGGGGCGCATTGGCCCGCCGCCATGCCGCATCGCGCACAGCCTCCGCCGCGTTCTTCTCGGCCCTGACTTCCGCCACCGCCCGAGCCGCCGCATCCTCGGCCGCCTTCAGCGCCCGAGCCCGCCGCGCGGCCTCCAGCCCCGACCGACGGTCCCTTAGCGCCTTCTCCAGCTGCTCTTCCAGCCAGATGGTCATCCGCACGCCGCGAGCGATCTTGGCGAACTCCTGCCCGTAGTCGATCCGGCCCTTCGCGCCCTTGGGCGGCTCGGCCATCACCTCTTCATGCAGCCTCTCGGCCAGACCCATCCCGATGTCGGTCAGCCGAGCCAGGGCGCGCAGCCGCGCTTCCGCCCGTTCGACGTTGTCGTCGCGCGGTTCGGCGTCCAGATCGGCAATGTCGGACATCGCGTTCATTCGTGAACGAAACAAGAACATTTTCGGGGTCGTTGTCAAGCGAAAAGTGCAGGTTTGCCAGTCAAGGCGGCCTTTTACCTCTCCGGGACCGAGGTTGTTCCGCCCTTCGCGCTGATGTAAAATGACCCCGTCGCGAAAAACGACCGCCTGTTCCCAGGCCGTCGCGCATACGCCGTCCACGCGCCAAGCGTGGGCCGGCCAGCGTCTCCGAACATCAACCGCCTGACCACCGTCAGGCAGCCCCAGCCATCTGCGTTCCCGGACGCTGCTGACCTGCGGCCACAGGAGCGCAACCATGCAAACCTACCCCATCGCCATTATCGGCGCAGGTCTCGGCGGCCTCACCCTCGCCCGCATCCTGCGTGTCCATGGAATTGCGGCGACGATCTACGAAGCCGAGGCCTCGGCCGAGGCCAGAACCCAGGGCGGCCTGCTCGATATCCACGACTACAACGGCCAGATCGCCCTGAAAGCCGCCGGCCTGTTCGACGACTTCCTCGGCCTTGTCCGCCCCGGCGAGGACGCCAAGCGCGTCGTCGATGGGCAATGCAATATCCTGTTCGACAGCCCTGGCGGCCAGACCGGCGCGCGTCCCGAAATTGATCGGGGCGATCTCCGAAGAATGCTGATCGACTCCCTGCCCCCGCAAACGATCCGGTGGGGCCACAAACTCACCTCGGTCGCCGCGCGCGCGGACGGACGGCATGATGCCGTCTTCGCCAATGGCGCCGCGGTTACCGCCGGCCTGTTGGTGGGCGCCGACGGCGCATGGTCGAGGGTCCGCCCGCTGCTGTCGGACGCCAAGCCGGTCTATGCCGGTGTCTCCTTCGTCGAGACTCTGCTGTTCGACGGCGACAATCGCCACACGGCCAGCGCTGCGGCGATCGGCGGCGGCACACTCATGGCCGTGGCGCCGGGCAGGGGCATTCTGGCGCACCGCTACGCTGACGGCCTGCTGCACACCTACATCGCCTTGACCCGGCCGGAAGCCTGGTTCGACGACCTGGATTTCAACGATGCGCGCGCCGGCCTGGCCCGGGTGGCGGAACAGTTCATGGGCTGGGCGCCGCAACTCACTGCCCTGATCACGGACGGTGAAACCGACCCCGTCCTTCGCCCCATCCATGCCCTACCGGTGGGCCACAGCTGGGCGCGGACCCCCGGCGTCACCTTGCTCGGCGATGCCGCGCACCTGATGTCGCCCTTCGCGGGTGAAGGGGCGAACCTGGCCTTGTACGATGGCGCGGAACTGGCCAGGGCGCTGATCGCCTCGCCCGACGATGTCGAAGCGGCGCTGGCCGCCTATGAAGCCGACCTCTTTCCCCGCGGCGCCAAGGTGGCCGACGAGACCGCCCGGAACCTCGCGCTATTTTTCGGCGACACCGCGCCGCACAGCGTGGTCGCCTTGTTCAGCCAACATCTCGACGGTGGCGTGACGCCCTGAGCATCCGCAACGGGTCGGACGCGGAGGTGACGCGGGTCCCCTAAACCCCCTCGGACATCGTCAGCTTCCAGCGGATCCGCCCGCCGCGATCCGTCCGCAGCCGCCCGCGCAGCACCACCTGCGTGGTCCTGATCCCGCGGCCGTCGCGGTAATAGACTGACGGCTCCAGGCTGACCTGGCCGGCGTCGTTGCGGAACCACCAGCCGACGTTGGAGGGGCCTTTGAGCAGCACGCTGCGCTGGTCGCGGGCCAGGGAGGCGCGGACGTCGGGGTGCAGGTGGAAGTGGGCCTCGATGGGGGTGGGCGTGGGCTTGGCGCCCTCGGCCGGCACAAACCGGTCCTCGCCGCGCAGCTCGTCGGTGGCCTTGTCCAGATAGAGCCGGCGTTCGTGGGTCAGCTCAGAGCGGCTGAGCCAGCCGTCGTGAGCCAGGTCGAGCCAGACGCCGGTGTCGCTCTCGCGCCTTAAGACCTCGACCTTGCTCGGGCCGCCCACCAGGCGCGGCCCCAGCGCGCGGGCGAAGAAGCCGCCCAGGGGTTCCCCCGCCGCCCCGGCGCCGATGGAGACGGTGGAGCCCCCCGCCGCCAGCCGCAGGGCCGGCGGGGCCGCCGCGATCTCGCTCCAGCCGGAGCCGGCGATCAGGCGGTCGCGGCCGCAGAGCACCTCGATGGACAGGGGCTGGCCCAGGGCGGATGTGCTCCAGGCGCCGGTGGCGGCCACGCCGGAATCAACGATCACCTCCAGCTGGCCCCCGGTCAGCCGCTGGTAGCCGCTGGCGCGCATCTCCGGCGCCGGCGAACCGTCCCCTTGCGCCGTATCGTCATGCGCGCGCGCGGCGGCGACCCGGCGCGGGTCGCTGGCCTCGCCGCCCTGGAAGGCCGCCAGGCCGCCGTCGTTGAGAGTGAAGAACCGCAGGCCCGCCGTCAGCCGGTCGATGGCCCGCGACAGGCCTTCCAGCGGCGGCCGGCCGCGCTGGATCAGGGCGTCGTCCAGGGTCAGCAGGTCGAACAGCAGCTCCATCCCGGCCTGGGGGGAGCGGGTGGCGTGGCCGCCGTCGGCCAGCACCGCGGCGTCCAGGTCGGCCTCCAGCTTCTGGCAGGCCGCGGCCATCAGCGCCTCGCCCGCCTGCCCGGCCAGGGCGGCGCCGGCGATGGCGGCGGCGGCGTGGCGCTCGGCGGCCCGCGGCGGCTCGGAGCCCATCCGCATCAGCTGCCGCGCCTGCCGCGCCAGGCTGTCGGCCAGGTTGGCGGTCTCGAGCTCCGAGGCGTGGGCGGACAGGGACTTGGCGGCGCAGGCCAGGTTGAACACCCGCCGGTCCAGCGCCTCCGGGCCCCAGGCGAAGCCGTTCCAGCGGCCAAACACGCGGCGCCATTCCAGCGTCAGCCGCAGCGCCTCGCGCGCGCCGGCCTCGCCGTTCGCCAGCAGGTCCGGCGCCCAGCCGAACCGGTGCAGCAGCACCGCGAACCGGCGTGACGGGCTGGGCTGGCTCCAGGGATCGCCGCCGGGGCGCAGGTTGAGGGTCTCGCCGGCGAAGACGAAGGCGCCGTCCAGCATCGCCCGCCCGGCCGCCTCGTCGGCGGGGCGCAGGTCGCGGGGGGCGGCGGCGAAGCCCTGCGTCTTGGGGCTTCCAAGCATGGCGACCGCGATCGGTCCGGCCTGCCACTCCCGCACGGCCTGTCGTTTGGCTGCGGCGGCCAAAGCCGCACCCCAGGGTCGCGTCGTGGAGGGGCGTGCGCCGCTCACCGTCAGGTCAGCCGCCCTTCAGGGCGCGGATGTTGGCGGCGTACTGGTCCGGGCCGCCCTTGAAGGCGGCGGTGCCGGCGACCAGCACATCGGCGCCGGCGGCGATGCACAGGGGCGCGGTTTCCGCCGTCACCCCGCCGTCCACCTCCAGCCGGATGTCGCAGCCGGACGCGTCGATCATCTGGCGCAGCCGCTCGATCTTCTTCAGCTGCGAATGCATGAATTTCTGCCCGCCGAAGCCGGGGTTGATGGACATGACCAGGATCAGGTCGATGTCGTCCATCATCCACTCGATCACTTCGACCGGGGTTGAGGGGTTGAACACCACCCCGGCCTTGGCGCCGATGGAGCGGATGTGTTTCAGCGACCGGTTCAGGTGCGGCCCGGCCTCCGGATGGATGCTGATCCCGTCGGCGCCGGCGTCGCGGAAAGCGTCCAGGAAGGGGTCGGCTGGGGCGATCATCAGGTGGACGTCGAAAGGAACGTCGGTCAGTGGCCGCAGCGCCTTGATCACGTCCGGCCCGATGGTGATGTTGGGCACGAAGTGGCCGTCCATCACATCCAGGTGCAGCCAGTCGGCGCCGGCGGCGACGATGGCGCGGGTCTCCTCGCCCAGGCGGGCGAAGTCGGAAGCCAGGATGGACGGCGCGATCAGGACAGGGCTAGCAGGCATGGCCGGAGTTAGCGCGGGGCGGGAGCGGTGCGCAAGCGGAAGGGTTCAGGTTCCGGCGAAGGTTTGTGTGGAAGAGGTGTGGACGGCTTTGCCAATACTCTCTCGTCGCTCCGGGCTTGACCCGGAGCCGGAGGTTCAGGCGCTTTTCCGAAGAAGGTTGCCTGCGCCTACGCGGCGCCCATGCGGCCCGCGATGATCTCTTCCAGCACGTCGATATCGATCGCGCTCAACGACCGGAACTTGATGCAATAGCCGGTGATGGTCGCCTTCCCGAGGCGGCCGCCATAGGTTTCCGGCAGGTATTTCCGATCCTCCAGGCCCATGACGTAGACCGAAATCCCGCTCGTGTTGGCGCTCATCCCGACGCGGTAGAAGTCCCGGCTCTTGCCGTCGGCGTAGACCTGTTCATAGGCACCGTAGCCGATGCTGGGGTTGGAGACGACCTTGCCGTCCTCGTTGCGGCCATCGAGGAACCACAGCTGGCAGTCCGGCGCGATGCTCAGCACCCGCCGGTGCAGGTCCAGCAGCGCCGCGCTTTTCTGGGGCGGGAGGCTGGCGATGTAATGGTCGATCTGCGCCTGCACGCTCATGCCAGGGTCCCCCTGTTGCTTCGCAGCGCTCACAGTACGCCATCGACCGCATGCAGGCATTTTTTCCGAGGTCCGGGTTTAGTCAAGGAGCGCCTATGGCGCCCGCGAAGCGGCGGCCCGTCCCGCCGGAGGCGGGCAAGTGAAAATGGGGCCGTCCTTGACGAAATCCGGATCCTCGGAACACGCTCCGCCATACGATCGATGGCGAGGGGTCGGTCGGGGGAGAGTGGCGTCGTCGCCTCGATTAGGCAGCATTCAGTCGCGGGAATAGCGATCCGCGATGCGGTCGAATCCAGCGTAGATCAGTCCGACCGCGATAACAGAAAGCCAACCAAGCACTGGATGGCCCAGCGTCTGTGACATACCCACGACTAAACCAGCCGAACTGAACGCTAGAGCTATCGCCCCAATCATGAGCAACGCGCCAACCCAATGGCGGGGCCAATAGTAGGCGGCTCCGTTCCAACCTGAGTATCGCAGAAACCAGATGCGGTGTTTCACGATGATCGCCTACGAGAAGCCATGGGGCAGTCTTACACCTCTCCTTCCAGGAGAAGGTTTGATACCCCGCCGACCTAGGGCTTGCGCCCCGCCTTCTCCTCAATCCCCGACGTCCCCTCGCGGGCCTCGAGCTTGGCCGCGACCTCGTCCAGGCTCACGCCGCTCGCCGCCAGCAGCACCAGCCAGTGGTAGATCACGTCCGCGCTCTCACCGGCCAGCGCGTCCTTGTCGCCCTGCACGGCGGCGATCACCGTCTCCACCGCCTCCTCGCCGAACTTCTTGCCGGCCAACGCCGGGCCGCCGGCCAGCAGCTTGGCGGTGTAGGAGGAGGCCGGGTCGGCGCCTTTGCGGGCTTCGATGGTGGCCTGAAGCCGCGCCAGGGTTTGCGCGAAACGGTCCATAGCCGCCTCCTCTAGAGCGGGTTGCGTTCACGCCGAGCCCAAAATCCGCTCATCCCGGCGAATGCCGGGACCCAGATCACATGGCTCGGTCGTGGTTGAGTTTCACTCATACCGCGCCGCCCAACGCCAGCGCTTTATGATCTGGGTCCCGGCATTCGCCGGGATGAGCGGTGTATTATTTGGCTGAATTGGTCAGCTCAGCCGCATCGGCAGGCCAGCCTTGGCCATGGCGCGCTTGGCCTCGCCGACGCTGATCTCGCCGAAGTGGAAGATGGAGGCGGCCAGCACCGCGTCCGCGCCGCCGTGGCGCACCGCGTCGATCAGGTGGTCGGTGTTGCCCGCCCCGCCCGAGGCGATCACCGGCACGCCCACGGCCGAGGACACCGCCCTGAGCAGCGCCGTGTCGTAGCCGGTCTTGGCGCCGTCGCGGTCCATGGAGGTGAGCAGGATCTCCCCCGCGCCCCGCTTCACCGCGCCGACCGCATACTCCACAACATCCAGCCCCGTCTCCCGCCGGCCGCCGTGGGTAAACACCTCCCAGGCGCCCGCCCGAGATTGCCGAGCATCGATGGCGCAGACCACGGCCTGCGATCCGAAGGCGTCGGCGCAGCGGGTGATCAGCTCTGGGTCTTCCACGGCCGAGGTGTTGATCGAGACCTTGTCCGCCCCCGCCCGCAGCAGGGCCCGGGCGTCGTCCACCGCGCGGATGCCGCCGCCCACGCCCACCGGCATGAAACAGACCTCCGCCGTGCGGGCGACCACGTCCAATATGGCGCCCCGTCCCTCGACGCTGGCGGTGATGTCCAGGAACATCAGCTCGTCCGCCCCCGCCGCGTCATAGGCCGACGCCTGCTCCACCGGATCGCCCGCGTCGCGCAGCTCGACGAACTGCACGCCCTTGACCACGCGCCCGTCCTTCACATCCAGGCAGGGGATGACCCTAACTTTGAGCATATGCGACTTTCAGCATCAGGCCACGGACGCCAGCAGGGCTTCGCTTGGCAGGATGGTCCCGGCATAGAGGGCGCGGCCCAGCACGGCGCCGGCGATGGGCGTCCCCTTGCGGGCCCGCAGCGCCTCGATGTCCTTCACATTGGCAAGGCCGCCCGCCGCGATCACCGGGATCGACAGGGCGTCGGCCACCGCGCCAAAGGCGTCGACGTTGAAGCCCATCAGGGCGCCGTCGCGGTCGATGTCGGTGACGATCAGGGCCGAAACCCCCACATCCTCGAACCGCCTCGCCACGGTGAGCGCGTCCAGGCCGCTGTCCTCCAGCCAGCCCTGCACGGCCACCTTGCCCTTGCGCACGTCGACGCTGACGGCGACCTGCTCCGGCCATTCCTTGGCGGCCTTCTTCACCAGCTCCGGATCGCGCACGGCCACGGTGCCCAGGATGACGCGGCTGACGCCGGCCTCGATCCAGCCCTCGATATTCTCCAGCGTGCGGATGCCGCCGCCCAGCTGCACCGGGATGGAGGTCGACTTCAGGATCGACTCCACCGCGGCGCCATTGATCGCCCGGCCTTCGACCGAGCCGTTCAGGTCGATCACATGCAGCCATTCGAAGCCGGCCTTGACCCAGGTCGCCGCCTGGTCGGCGGGGTTCTCGTTGAACACGGTGGCAGTGGCGAAGTCGCCGTGGACCACGCGCACGCACTGGCCGTCCTTCAGATCGATGGCCGGATAGAGGATCATGGTCGCCATTCCAGGAAGTTGGACAGGAACCGTAGTCCTGCCGCTTGCGATTTCTCGGGGTGGAACTGCACCCCGGTGACATTGTCCCGCGCCACCGCCACGGGGAACCGCCCGCCGTGATCGGTCTGGGCGGCCACATCCGCCGCGTCTTCCGGGAAGAAGACGAAGGAGTGGGTGAAGTACATGTGCGTCCCGTCGCCGACGCCGGCGAACAGGGGATGGTCGGCCGTGGCCTCCAGGGCGTTCCAGCCCATGTGCGGCACCTTGTACTGCGCGGCGCTCGGCTCGAGCCGCACCACGTCGCCGCCGATCCAGCCCAGGCCGGGGGTGTCGCCGAACTCGCGGCCGCGGGTGGCCAACAGCTGCATGCCGACACATATCCCTAAGAAAGGTGCACCCCGGCCTCGCACAGCCTCGGTGATCGCCTCGGTCAGGCCGTTGCGGGCGCTGAAAGCCTTCATGCAGGCGGCGAAGGCGCCGACGCCCGGCAGCACGACGCCATCGGCCCGCGCGATCAGGTGCGGATCGTCGGTGGTGTGGATCTCGCAAGGGACGGACAGCCCGGCATTCGCGCGAATGAGGGCCTTTTCGGCCGAGCGCAAATTGCCCGACCCGTAGTCGATCAGGGCTATGCTCCGCATGAGGACCTCAGAGCACGCCCTTGGTCGATGGCGCGTGGCCGCCGGTCTTGGGGTCCAGCTCCACGGCCTGGCGCAGGGCGCGGGCGAGGGCCTTGAACCCGCTCTCGGCGATATGGTGGCTGTTCTCGCCGTAGAGCGTCTCCAGGTGCACGCAGGCGCCGCAGTTCATGGCGAAGGCGTGGTGGAATTCCTTGAACAGCTCGGTGTCCATGTCGCCCACCTTCGGGCGCACATAGTTCACCCGCCAGATCAGATAGGGCCGGTTGGACAGGTCCAGCGCGCAGCGGGTCAGGGTCTCGTCCATGGGAATGTAGGCCGAGCCGAACCGCCGGATGCCTTTGAACCCGTCCAGCGCCTTGTTCACCGCCTGGCCCAGCACGATGCCGGTGTCCTCCACCGTGTGGTGCATGTCGATATGCAGGTCGCCCTTGGTCTCGACGTTAAGGTCGAAGCCGCCGTGCCGGGCGAAGCTTTCCAGCATGTGGTCGTAGAAGCCGATGCCGGTGGAAATTTTGGACACGCCGGTCCCGTCCAGATCGACGCTGACGCGGATCTGGGTCTCCTTGGTCTCGCGGACCACGTCTGCCGTACGGTTGGCGGCCATCTGCGGGCGCGCTCCTTAAAGTCCGGCCGTCGCCGCGAGGTCCTTCAGCGAGACCTGCGGACGGGGGCCATAGTGGCCGATCACCTCGCCCGCCGCCAAGCCGCCCAGCCGGCCGCAATGGTCCAGCGGACGTCCCTGCGCCAGGGCGTGGAGAAATCCCGCCGCGTATTGGTCGCCCGCGCCGGTCGTGTCCACGACTTTCTCAATTGGAACAGCGTCAATCTGGATCGTGCCCTCGGCCGTGACGATTACCGAGCCCTGCGCACCACAGGTGAGGGCGGCGATCTTGACCTTGTCGCGGATGGCTTTGGCGGCGTCCTTGAAGTTGGCCGCCCCGGTCAGGGCGACGATCTCGTCCTCGTTGGCGAACAGGATATCGACGTCCGAGGCGATGAAGGCGAGCAGGGCGTCGCGGTGGCGGTGCACGACGAAGCTGTCGGACACCGAGAGCGCGATCTGGCGTCCCGCCGCCCGCGCCAGGCCCGCGGCCTTGGCGAAGGCCTTGCGCGCCTCCTCGGGGTCAAACAGATAGCCTTCGAAATAGGTGATGGCCGAGCCTTCGATGATCGCCGCATCGACGTCGGCCGGCGACAGCTCCGTCGCCGCGCCGAGATAGGTGCACATGGTGCGCTGACCGTCGGGGGTGACATTGATCATGCAGCGGCCGGTGCCCGCGCCGCCCTCAAGCCGTCCGCCGTGGAAGCTGGCGCCGATCGCGGTCATGTCGTGGGCATAGACGTCGCCCAGGGTGTCGTTGGCCACCTTGCCGATGAAGGCGCCGCGCCCGCCCAGGCTGGCCACGCCGGCGATGGTGTTGCCCGCCGACCCGCCCGAGGCTTCGACCGCCGCCCCCATCTTGCTGTAGAGCCCCGCCGACTGGTCCGCATCCACCAGCATCATCGAGCCCTTCACCAGGCCCTCCCGATCCAGGAAGGCGTCCGTCGCCGGCGCGATCACATCGACGATGGCGTTGCCGAGCGCGGCGACGTCGTAGCGGGTGGTCATTGTGCGGAAATCCGGTGTGAGCGACGGCGGCGTTATAGGGGGTTGGGCGCGGGAGGCAATGACTTGCCCCATCCTCCCAACCGCTGCGCGGTCGGGCCCCTCCTTCCCCGACAAGCGGGGAAGGTTTGCGCGCTCAACCTTCCCCCTTCATGGGGGAAGGAGGGGCCCGCTTGCGAAGCAAGTGGGAGGATGGGGGAATTCAGGCCCCTAAGAACAGCTCCCTCGACGGGCACAAATCCGCCACCAGACACGCCCCGCACTTCGGCTTCCTCGCCACGCAGACGTACCGCCCATGCAGGATCAGCCAGTGGTGCGCCCGGGTCAGATAGGGCTCCGGCACGATGGCCATCAGGTCGTGCTCGACCTGGTCGGGCGTCTTGCCCTTCGACAGCTTCAGCCGGTGCGACACACGGAAGACGTGGGTATCGACGGCGATAGCCGGCTCGATGTCGAGCTCGTTCAGCACCACGCTGGCGGTCTTGCGGCCGACGCCGGGCAACGACATCAGCGCCTCACGCTCCAGCGGAACCTCGCCGCCGTACTGCTCCACCAGAATCTCCGACATCCGGATCAGGTTCTTGGCCTTGGTGCGATAGAGGCCGATGGAGGCGATGAAGGGGATCAGCCCCGCCTCGCCGAGCTTCAGCATCGTGGCGGCGGTGTCGGCGACGGCGAACAGCTTCTCGGTGGCCTTGTTCACCGACACGTCGGTGGCCTGGGCCGACAGGGCGACGGCCGACACGAGGGTGTAGGGGCTGTTGTACCTGAGTTCGGTGCGCGGATCGGCGGTGGCGGCCGCGAACCGGTCGAACAGCGCCTGAACGCGCGCCTTCTCGGCGGGGGAGATGCGGCGCTTGGCGGCGGGTTTGCGTTTAGGCTTGGCTTTGACGACGGGCATGGCGCGACCATGGCGCGGGGGGCGATTCAAGCCAAGCCAGCGTGTTCAATGTTCAGGGTGGGCCGTCGATCGCATGGAGGCCAGTTTTTCCGGGGATCGGACCTAGTCAAGGACCGGCTTTGCCGGCCGCGTCGCGGCGCGCCTTTGGCGCGTCCTTGACGAGGCCCGAGCCCCGGAATCATGCTCCGCCATGCGAACGATGACCCGAGTCTCGATCTTCGGTCGTGTGCGTGGTTCGAGACGCGGCGCAGGCGCCGCTCCTCACCAAACCGACCTTTTGAAGCCCACAAAACCCGAGTTTGGTGAGGAGGCCGAAGGCCGTCTCGAACCACGCACCGACGTGATACGAAACCCTCATGCCCACCCTCTACATGGACGCGGAGATCAAGCCGCACCGGTCGTTGTCGAAGCGTGGCTTCTACTGGGTGATGGGCGCGGTCATCGCCTTCAACCTCATCACGGGGACCTTCTTCGTCCTGGCCCTGCACGCCTTCCCGGTGCCGATCTTTCTCGGCCTGGATGTGCTCGGCGTCTTCCTGGCCTTCCGCCTCAACTACAGCGGCGCGGGTCAGATCGAGCGGGTGCAGGTCTCGGCCGCCGAGGTTCGGGTGTTGCACCAGTACGGCCGCGCCGTCCGCACTGCCTGGACCTCGCCCACCGTCTTCACCCGTGTCGAGGTGACCGGCGCCGGCGAGCATCATGCGCGGGTGATGCTCAGGCTTTCGGGCCGCACGGCGATCGTCGGCGCGGGCCTGAGCCCGGGCGAACGGGATGAGCTGGCCGTGGCGCTGCAGGAGGCGATCAGGGTGGCGCGATTGGAGCGGGGGTGAGTGCGTGCTTCGACGCGCCGCTTCGCGTCGGCTCAGCATGACGTACTTTTTTGGGCTCTATAATTCTACGTCATCCTGAGCCGGCCCGCAGGGCCGCGTCGAAGGACGCACTGGCCGCCCCTACAGAATAAACCTCGACAGGTCCGCGTCCTGCGACAGCGCGCCCACCCGGTCGCGCACGTAAGCCCCATCAATCGTCACGGCCGGCTCAGCCCCGTCGCCGGCGGTGAAGCTGATCTCTTCGACCACCTTTTCCAGCACCGTCTGCAGCCGACGGGCGCCGATATTCTCCACCGAGCTGTTCACCGCCACCGCCGCGTCGGCGATGGCGTCGATGGCGTCGTCGGTGAAGGTCAGGGTCACCCCCTCCGTGAGCATCAACGCCTGGTGCTGGGCAATGAGATTAGCTTCCGGCTCGGTCAGGATGCGGCGCATGTCGTCGCGGCTGAGCGGCTTCAGCTCCACCCGGATCGGCAACCGGCCCTGCAACTCCGGCAGCAGGTCCGAAGGCTTGGCCACGTGGAAGGCGCCCGAGGCGATGAACAGCACATGGTCGGTCTTCACCGGCCCGTACTTGGTCGAGACCGTGGTGCCTTCGATCAATGGCAGCAGGTCCCGCTGCACGCCCTCGCGGCTCACGTCCGCCCCGGCCCGGTCGGACCGCGACGCCACCTTGTCGATCTCGTCGATGAAGACGATGCCGCTGGTCTCGGCCAGCTGCAGCGCTTCCTGGGTCAGGGCGTCCTGATCCAGCAGCTTGTCGCTTTCCTCGGCGATCAGCGGGGCATAGGCGCCGGCGACCGTGGTCTTGTGAGTCTTGGTGCGGCCGCCGAAGGCCTTGGACATCATGTCCGACAGGTTCAGCACCCCCATCGACGCCCCCGGCTGGCCGGGGATGTCGAAGCCCTGCATGGGCGAGGCGGTGTCGGCCAGGTTCAGCTCGACCTCCTTGTCGTCCAGCTCGGAGGCGCGGAGCTTCTTGCGGAAACTCTCCCGTGTGGCGGGTTGGGCGCCGGGGCCGACCAGCGCGTCCAGGATGCGGTCCTCGGCGGCGGCCTCGGCCTTGGCGCGGACGCCAGCCCGGCGCTTGTCGCGGATCATGGCCATGGCCTGTTCCACCAGGTCGCGCATGATCTGGTCCACGTCGCGGCCGACATAGCCGACTTCGGTGAACTTGGTGGCTTCCACCTTCAGGAACGGCGCCTGGGCCAGCCGCGCCAGCCGCCGCGCGATCTCAGTCTTGCCGACCCCGGTGGGGCCGATCATCAATATGTTCTTGGGCGTGATCTCGTCGCGGATCGCCTCCGGCGCCCGCCGGCGGCGCCAGCGATTGCGCAGAGCCACGGCCACGGCCCGCTTGGCCTCGGCATGGCCGACGATGAAGCGGTCGAGCTCGGAGACGATCTCGCGCGGGGAAAATTCGGTCATGGGTACTCTTTACGCTTCCAGCGTCTCAACGGTCAGCGCGCCGTTGGTGTAGACGCAGATGTCGCTGGCGATCGCCATCGAGCGGCGAGCGATATCCTCGGCCGTCAGGTCGAAGTCGACCAACGCCCGCGCCGCGGCCAGGGCGAACTGTCCGCCGGAGCCAATAGCGGCGACGCCGTATTCCGGCTCCAGCACGTCGCCGACCCCGGTGACGGTGAAGATGGCGCTCTTGTCGGCGACCAGCAGCATGGCTTCCAGCCGACGCAGATAGCGGTCGGTGCGCCAGTCCTTGGCCAGGTCGACGCAGGCCCGGGCCAGCTGGTCGGGGTATTGCTCCAGCTTGGCTTCCAGCCGCTCGATCAGGGTGAAGGCGTCGGCGGTGGCGCCGGCGAAGCCCGCCAGCACCTTGCCGCCAGCCAGCCTGCGCACCTTCTTGGCGTTGCCCTTGACGATGGTCGGCCCCATCGAGACCTGGCCATCGCCGGCGATCACGGTGGAGGATCCTTTGCGCACGGCCAGGATGGTGGTGCCGTGCCAGTTGGGGAAGGCGGTCTCTGTCATGGCGCGGATGTGGCCCGGATGAGCGCGCGGTTCAAGCGCCTGGCGCGCGCGGAGAACAAGCGGGTCCGAAATCCCCTATGCTTCGACAGGCTCAGCATGAGGATTTCTACCGAACCCTCCGTAGGCCGGCGAGCGCCGGCCGTCGTGTGCGACTAGCCCAACATGCTCGAGCCGGCTCTCAGTACCCCAGCCAGGTCCGGGCAAACTCGGCGGCGTTGGGCAGGGCGTCGATGGCGGCGTGCAGCAGCACGACCAGCAGCAGGCTGCGGGTCCTGGCCCAGACGAAACCCAGGAACAGCCCCGCCGGCGACAGCACCGCGATGGCGTAGGCGATCACCTGGATCAGGCTGGCGGAGTGGCCGGACACGTCCGCGCCGGAACGCATCCACAGGCCCGGCACATGGACCAGGGCGAACACCAGGGCGGCCGTGACGACGGCGGCGGTCTCGCTCTTGAACACCGCAGCCAGCCGGGTCTGCAGCACCGCGCGGAACAGGAATTCCTCGCAAAACCCGGCCTCGATAGCGAGCCAGGCGAAGCTGCCGCCGATGACCCCCGCCAGAGCCAGGGGTGTGGCGTGCAATCCGGCGAGCTGCTTCAGGGCGGGGCTGATCAGCAGCGTCAGGCCGATCACTGCGGCGCCCAGCACGATCAGGCCGAGCCAGAAGCCGCGCGTCTTGAGCCTGGCCTGGAACAGCGGGGCAAGCTGGCCGCCGATGAGGATCAGCAGCAAGGCCGGCGCCGCCACATGCACCAGCAGCTTCAGGGCGGCCAGCAGCACCGCCTCCAGCCGCCCGGGCGGATAGGCGGCGTGAAAAGCGCTGAGGCCCCAGCCCGTGAACAGGACGGCGTAGGCGATCAGAAAGATCAGGATGGCGCCCAGTTCGAAGCCGGGACGGCGCACCGGAACCGCCGGCGCCCGCTCGCCCAGGGTGACCAGCCAGGCAAGCAGCGAAAAGCCCAGGCCCATGAAGGCCATCACCGCAACCCCGTCGCTGACCGCGTCCGAGCCCAGCGCCGCCAAGGTCGCGATCGCCGCGCCCCAGATCAGGGCGTAGCCGCCCAGGCCCAACAAACCTCCGCGATGCCGCGCAACCCAGTTCATGACCGCCCCTGAATTTTCATCGCGCCGGCTTTGACCAGACAGCGCGCGGTTGATCCAGTGAACAATCGGTAAGCTGGAGGTTGCTGGCGCGGTCGAATCCGCGCCGGATTCAGCGCCCCACGTGCGCAACTTCGCGATCGCTGTCGAAAATATCGATCGACAGATAATATCGCGACTCAATCAGATATTGTCTCGCAGTTTCAATAGCATCGGCGTCGGTCTTCGCATCGACCACCACGAATTGCGCAACACTGTAACGGCGGTCGTGGATATAGAAGAAATAACTATTCATGATCGCCTCCGGCCCAGGTTCCCCCAAAACCAGAACGACTGACCCTTGTCTTTTCATCCCGTGATGGACATTTTGCTGAACTTGCCAGACCATGTCCGAGATATTTAACGACCTGGGCCGCTGGGCGTTCCCTGTCAAAGACGGCCTGAGTCACCTGGCCGCTTGCCGCGCCGGGCGCCATGGCTCTATCGTCGATCCGTATCGCCGGGGCCGCCGCATGCGTACTGCCGCTCTCATCGTCCTGTTCTCGATGGCCGCGCCGATGCCCTGCGCGGCGGCGCTGATGCCGGCTGACCCCAGCGCCTACAGGCCGCACGAAGGCGACTTCAGCATCGATTTCCCCAAGACGCCGGACGCCGGCAACCGGCTTACCGGCAACGGCCGCGAGCGGGTCTATATGGACAATGAGGGCGACCAGCTCTTCCTGGTCACCGTGGTGAACTACTATCTCGGCGGCAATTCCAGCGAGGCGGTGTTCAATGAGCGCCTGCGCAAGTTCGCGCTGGCGGACGATGCGACCCTGGTTTCCAGCCGAAAGGTGGATTGGGCGGGGGAGCCGGCCTGGGAGGCGACTTTGAGCGCCGGGGTGTCGGACATCATCCTGCGCATGACCATGCACCGCGGGCGACTCTATCAGGCGATCTATCAGGGCCTGGCGCATGACGTGCGCGAGGATCAGGGCCGCAAATTTCTGGAGTCGTTGCGCTGGACCGATGGGGTCCCGGCCGGGAAACCCGGCAGCGGAACGCCCCCGATGGGAAACGTTCCGCTGAAGGCTGAGGCGGCGGTCAGGCCGGCCGCCTCATCGTAGAGTGCTCAGGCGTGCCCGATCTCAGGCGTGCCCGATCTTAGGCGTGCCCGATCTTAGGCGTGCCCGATCTTAGGCGTGTTTGGCGACGCGGTTGCACTTGGCCAGCTTGTCGGCCGCCAGGGCGCCGAACGAGGTGACCGGGCCGGCTTCGCGGGTCAGGCCTTCGCAGGCGGCCGGCGGATCGACTTCGGAAACGTCCGACAGGGCGGTGCAGACGTCGTCCTTGCAGTTCCACACCACGCCAGCGGCGTCGATTTCGGCCATCTTGGTGGGGGCCGCGAGCTTGGCGGTGAGCGGGCTATCGGCCATGGCGGAGCCGGCGACGGCCATGGCGGCCGCCATAACAAGAGCAAATTTCATCATAGGAGGCGCCCCTTCACGGTGCGTAGTCGGTTAATCCCAAGCCAATACCGGGTTGCGAGCCTACGATATTGACAGTGTTTAGATGCCGGACGATCTGAGCGGTGTCAAGATAATAAGGCGCAACCGTGTCGGAAATTTGCGCGTTATTGTCCTTCGTGCCTGTGGCGGGGCGCCGAGGGAACGGTCCGACGCCAAGCCAGCCGCCTCTACAGCCCTCTCAGCGACATCCCCGCCAGCGCCCCGAACACCCGCTCCAGGTCCTGCTTCAGCTTGTAGAACCCGTCATGCGGCTCAAGCGTCGCCTCGTTGAGATAGAGGGCGCGGTTGATCTCCACCTGCAGCGCATGCACGTGGTCGCGCGGCCGGCCGTAGAATTCGGTGGTGTAGCCGCCGGCGTAGGGCGCGTTGCGGGCCACCCGGTAGCCGATGGCCTCCAGCTCCCGCTCGACCACGGTGGTGATCTGCGGCGCGCAGGCCGAACCGAACCGGTCGCCCAGCACCAGGTCGCAGACACCGCCGCCGCCGAAGTCGCCGCTCTGGCCGAGGGTGCGCGCGGCGGCCGAGGGCATGGAGTGCCAGTCGATCAGGATGGCGGTTCCGAACCGGGCCACGGCCTCGCCGATCAGCATCTCCACCGCAGCGTGGTAGGGCGCGTGCACCGTCTCGATCCGCGCGGCGGCCTCGGCGAAGGTCAGCTTGCGGCCATAGATTTCCTGCCCCTCGGCGACGATGCGGGCGATGGAGCCCAGCCCCGCCGCCACCCGCGCCGACCGGCCCCGGGCGAAGGGCGGCAGCTCATCCTCGAACATCGAGGCGTCCAGGTCATAGGGCTCGCGGTTCACGTCGATATAGGCGCGGGCGTAAGACGCGGTGATCACCACGGCCCCGTGAGCGGCGGCGGGCGTCACCAGGGCATCGACCAGCACGTCCTCCGAGCGCCGGATCGAGGCGGCGTCCAGCACCGAGGCCGCCATCATCTCCTGCGGATAGAGCCGCCCGGAGTGGGGCGAGGCGAACACCAGCGGTGTTGCGGGCGCTTGAAGGCCGCGTCCGAGGATGTTGAACGGCGCCGGCGCCGTGGCTGGCGCACGGCTCACGTCGCCGGCGGGTGTCTCGATCGGTCCGGAATTGGCGGGCGGCGCGCTCATCCGGCTCACTATCCGCGAGGCGAAACGCCGCGGCAATGACCGGCTCAGGTTTTATCGCCGGTTTACACATGCTGGCCTAGTGTAGCGGCTTCGGACCCACCGCCTTCGTGAGCTCCATGTCAGAATTCGCCCCCACCCGCATCCTTCTGGCGGAAGACGACGACTCCCTGCGCGGCTTCCTCACCCGGGCGCTGGAGCGGGCGGGCTACGACGTCGTCTCCTGTCCCGACGGTGAGACCGCGGTCGAGGCGCTCGACGGCCGGTTCGACCTGCTGCTCACCGACATCGTCATGCCCGGCATCGACGGCATCGAGGTCGCCCGCATCGCCGCCGCGCGGCAGCCGCACCTGCGGATCATGTTCATCACCGGCTTCGCCGCCGTCGCCCTCACCGCCGGCGACCGCGCCCCCGCCGGCGCCAAGGTCCTCTCCAAACCCATCCACCTGCGCGAGATCGTCGCCGAAGTGGAACGGATGGTCGCCGCGGCTTGAGGAGCCGAAATCCTCTTATGCTTCGACAGGCTCAGCATGAGGATTTCTACTGAAGCCACGGAACACCTCGCCCTCAAAGTAGCCTCATCCTGAGCTTGTCGAAGGAGAGGCGGACCATGATCGCCGCCGTTATCGAAACGCGGCTTGCAGCCGCAAGCCCCCGACTATATACCCGCCTTCCCGTCGAAATGGACGCGTAGCTCAGCGGGAGAGCACCTCGTTGACATCGAGGGGGTCACAGGTTCGATCCCTGTCGCGTCCACCATTTCCTCAAAGGGCTTGGTCAACCTCGATGTGTTGGCTTTCACGAACCTCGGCAGAACCCGCCAAAAAGCCAACTGTCTGGATCAACTCCTAAGAAGCACATTGCGCCTATACAGAGCCTGAGAGCACACGCGGTGGCTACGGTCTATTGCGGCTTCGCTAGAGCCGCCTTCGGGCGGCGAGTGACAGGGGCGAGTGGCCACGTATAGGTTGCGGCAAGGGGTTCCAGTCTTCACCGGAGGGATGTTACTCTCGCCACCGGTCATATCCGCGAAATGTCGCAAGTTTTGAGGTAAATACGGTGGCTCCAACCGAATTTGATGACCGCCGCGTCTATATATCAGAATCAGAATTCATCTGGGTTTCCTCGAACACCGCGAAGATTTTGCAAAACATGAGGAAGATCGCCGGCTCATTTGGAAAAAAATCGGTAGATATATATTGTCTAGTGATAGCATTGTCAAAAGACGGCGAGGTGGAGAGGTATTTATATAATCATAGAATTAGCGTAGATACCGTTGTCAGGGCCATGACGCAAGAATTGGGGATTGGAGGAAGAAATATTGAAGACATAGAATCGATTGAAATATCCAGATCTGTTGCAATTATACTTCGAGGTGCCCAGAAATATGCCATTGGGGCGCACTCTCAAGGATATAGAGAAAACGAAGAAACTAGGTCGATAGATATATTATATAGTGCAATTCAAAAGAGAACGCCAAGACCGACTCGTGATATACTTTCGCGGTGCGGCGTGACCAACGCTGTAATGGATAAATATTGGATACGATTATATTCGTCAGATTCTAGACCGAATGGTTCGGTTGGCCCGGTGCATGAGGTTGATCGGGCGACAAATATTCGATCCCCTGCCGCTGTTGTTATTCAGTGTGGCGCTATTGTCGACCTGATCGATGACAAGCTTTTAATATTGGACTTGGAGCGCCCAAATAGCAAAAAAGGAATCGACACAATAGCCGCGGCAACAGCGGAACTAACGGCTATGCGTGCCGTAGTTAATCAGCTTGCGCTCGAGATTGGGCGTGTAAGCGCAGGACGAGCCGATGAACAGGAGATCGAGACCGCCGCAAATGCGCTCCGTGACTTGCTCATTCGTTATATGGACAGGAAGGGCGAGCAAGCGCTGCATTGGACAATTGGAGCGTCGATCATTTCACTGGTTACGGTCCTGGGTCATATGTGCGGGGTGGCTGAGATTCTCGCGACCGGAGTGACTGTTATGGTTGGTGGGGCTCCTGTGATTAAAGGCCTAAAGGCGATGGGGAAAGCGGCACATCGTGGGGACCACATTCCCGAATGAACATGAGGATCAGCTACGGTCTGAGATTGTGGATCGTAGACGAGGTCGGTATTAGAATCATGCTTCGCCTAGCCGCCGCTCTACGTTGGCTCGTAAGCAGGTGTTGGTTCAACCTTAGCCACTGCCGCTATTTCTTTCTTTGTCTAGATTCAAAAACCCTATCATCGCCGGCCACGCCGCGCGGTCCTGGATGAAGAACATGTGGCCGCCGTCGAAGACGCGCAGCTCGGCGCCGGGGATGCGGGAGGCCATGGCGTCCTGCGCTTCGGGCCGGGCCACGCCGTCGTAGCGGCCGGCGGCGATCAGGGTCGGGCAGGCGATCTGGGGCAGACGGTCCCAGGTGTCGTGCGCGGCCCTTGCCTCGATCTGCCGCCGAGCGCCCATGGCGCGGCCGGGCTCGTCGGCATAGGGGTCGGGCGCTGCCGCCATGGCGACGAACTGGGTGTACTGGTCCGGATTGGCCTTGGCCCAGGTTTCGTCCCGCCGGGTGTCCGAGATCGGGATCATGTGCCTGGCCCTGGCCTCGCCGGTCAGATGGCCGATCTCGTGGAAGGGGTATGAAGCGCCGCCCGCGCCGCCGGGCGAGGTGCAGCCCAGCACCAGCCGCCGCACCCGCTGCGGATGCCGCAAAGCCAGCTCCTGCGCCACCATGCCGCCGAAGGAGAAGCCGGCCACATGGGCGCTGTCCCAGCCCATCGCCCTCATCAGCGCCGCCGCGTCGTCGGCATAGTCGGCCATGGAGTAGGCCACATCCGGCTTGGAGGTCTGGCCAAGGCCGCGCTGGTCATAGGCCAGCACGTCGAAGTGTTTGGGCAGCGGCCCGTCCATGACGCCGGGCTTGGTGCGCAGGTCCGAGCCGGTTCCGGAGATGAACAGCAGCGGCTCGCCCTTACCCCCTTGGATATGGCCCTGCCGCACATAGTGGACGGTCAGGTCGCGGACGGTGGTGAAGGGCATGGACGGGATCCGGGCGCGGAAGAAGGCCGCCAGACCCTAGAGGAGCCGAAGCCGCCTGTCAGTCCGGCCTACCAGTGCGGCGCACCGTTGCTGGCGCCCGCGCCATGGCCGAAGAAGCTGGTGCGCGGCGGCGTGGTCGTCAGGGAGGCCTTGACCTCTGGCGCCAGCTTGGGCGTTTCGGCCACCGCCGTGGTCGCCGAGCCCTGGGCCGCGTTGGGCGAAGCCGGACCGCCAGCGGCCCGTGTGGCCAGCGGCTGGTCGATCCGGGTCAGGGCGATCACGGGCTGTCCGGCCAGGCTGGCGCTGGCGACGGTCATCACGGGCGGCGCGGGATCGGCGACGATCTGCGGATCCAGGCTGGCCAGGGCGTCGGGCCTGGCTTCGAAGCCGGCGTACTGGCCGTGGAAGGCCTCCGGCGAGCCCATGCCGCCGCTCCAGCGATAGAAGATGTGGGCGCCGATCTGGGTCAGCTTGGTCACGGTGGGCTGCCAATAGGGGACAACCCATTGGGTGTGATAATGGGTCGCCTCGCCCACCGACTTGACCACATAGCCGTCGAGGGCGCGGGCGGCGACCTTCTCGGCGCGCTTCCAGCCGTCGATGCTGGGCCGCCGGCCGAGCGAGCCGTCGCAGGTGAAGGTGAACTGGCAGCCGGTCGGCAGGCTCGAGCCCTGGAACACCACGCCGCAGACCGTCTTCGGGAACAGCGGGTGGCGCAGCCGGTTCAGCACCACCTGGGCGACGGCCGCCTGACCTTCGTCGCTCTCAGAGGCGGCCTCGTAGTAGACGGCGGCGGTGAGGCAATCGAGGGCGGGGGTGCGGTTGGCCACATCGCTCGGCGCGATCTTGAATGGCCGCGCGGCCGGATTTGGCAGGCTGGAGAAGGGGATGGAGGCGTTGATCGCCTGCGCCTGGGATGGCGCGAGCTGGCGATAGGACTGCGGCGCGACCTCCGGGGCCGACTGGGCCAGCTGGCCCAGGACCAGCAGGCCCTGGTCGATCCGGGGCGCGGCGCCATAGGCCCTGACCAATTCCAGCACGGCGGCGTCGGCCGCGTCCGCGAAGCGAACGTTCGACGACGACACATAGCCGGCCGAGGTCGGCACGCGGGGGTCATGGGCGGTGGGCAGGATCGGCGTGGCCAGGGCGTGGGCCATGGAAATGGCCGACAGGGCGATCGCCGCGCCGCCAAGACCCAAGAGCAGCTTGTGGCCGTGGTCGTTGTCGCCGATCACCGTCGCCGCGGCGCGGCTCAATAACGGGCGACTGGATAGGGCGGCCTCAGACATGAATTCCCTTAAGCCCATCGGTCGTCATCAAACCCGTTAAGTATATCGCGTCACAACCGCGACACAGCGGATCCGCCGGCAAACCGACATCTTGAGCGAGGCGAGCAGGTCGTCTGCAACTTGCACGCCAAAAACAGCCTGCGCTGCTGCGTTACAGCGGAGCGGCCTCACGCCTACTGCGAAGTTAATGTCTTGTTAATATACAGATATGATGACGCCGGAGGCAACCCATTTTGTGCACCGCATCATGGGTCGCCGTAGCATGGTCGGATTCCGGGCGACGGAACCTCGTCCGCGCCTTATCCGGAGCGGGTTTTCAGGACGGGCGGGCCGTTCGATCGCTAGTGGTGGAAGATCCATCGGGCGGCGGCGACGATGCCGATCCAGGCCGGGATGTTCAGGCCAAGCGCGATGAGGCGAGGCCAATGGATCGAAGCGCCTTGATCGGCGGCGCGCGCCTTGGCGGCCAGGCCGCGCGGTGGCCGGGTTTTGGCAGGTTGGCTTTGCGCCTCCCGGCGCGCCACGTCGCTGACGGCGTAAACCATCGGCGTCTCCGTCCCTAGCCAGTCTCTAGCCAGCCTGGATAGTAAAGGACGCTGATTCGCCCGATTTGGCGTATGAATTCGCTGGCGCGACTATTGGCCTATATTGTCGCAGCCTCATCCAGCTCCCACTCTGCGGGCGACGATGGTGGCCGGACGGGCGGCGACCAAATGGCTTGATGGGGGGGCAAATGCTCATTACGCGGAGCGGTCCGTCTTCATGTCGCCGAGAAAATTGGTTAACGCTGTCGGCTGGCGGGCATTGAGCGGGGCGAGTGCAATAGCAATGCTGATCACCGATCAGGAATTCGCCGACAAGGACGTGGTCCTGGACGGCGTCGAGTACGAGCGCTGCACCTTCGTGCGCTGCCGGCTGGTCTATCAGGGCTATGCGGCGACCGCCCTGCGCGACAACGTCATGACCGATTGCGACTTCGCGCTGGAAGGCGCCGCCAGCCTGACGATGCGGTTCCTGGTCGGCCTGGCGGAATCCAGCGACGGCTTCCTGGTCACCCTGCTGCGGTCGCTGCAGCTCGATCCCCGCCGCCTGGACCGGCTGACCACAAATTGATGGACGCACGCGCGGTCGCCAGCATGGGTGCGGTCTTCGCAATCGGCCTGGCATGCGCGGCGCCGGCGTCCGGCCAGGTGAAGTCCACGGTCGCCACCGCCCCTGCGGTCGCCCCCCACAAGCCGCCGCTTGCAAAGCCGGCGATCAAACCCGCGCCGCGGCGTTTCGCCCGCTCCTTGAGGCCGGCCGCGTCTGGCGTGCTGGCGTTCGCGGGCTGCTACGGGCGGTTCATCGGCTGGCGGGACGAGCTGTCGTCGCTGATGCTGCAGACCAACTCCTACACCCCATGGCCCGGCGACCGGCTTCGCTTCGACCATATGGAACAGGGCTTCGCGGCCAGCGCCAAGCGGGACCGCAAACTGACCCTCACCTTGCAGCCGGTGTTCAAGGAGGCGGATTTTCCAGCCGATATCCGCAGGGCCTTCCGCGCCGGCCTGAAGACCGCGAGCGACCGGTTTTCGGAAGCCGGCTACCGCCGCGTCCAGATCATGGTGCTTGGCGAGCCGGACCTGTCGCCGCGCGCGCGCATGGCTCAGCTGGAGGCCAATGCCGACGAAGCCTTCGCGCCGATGGCGGCGCCGTGCGAGCGGCTCCCCTCGCCTTAAGGGCCGTCAGCCCCGGCCGTTCTGGTCGAGCTTGACCCAGACCAGCTGTTGGCCCGGCGCCTGGCGGGACACCCAGCGATAGTCCAGCTGCCGCCAGGGCAGGATCCAGGAGGACAGGCTGTCCATGACCAGTTCGCCATGATCGGTGGCGACCAGCAGGACGGCATGGGCGACCCCGGTGCGCAGCACCACCACGGCGATGGACAGGTCCACATCCGGCACCCCCTGCTCGACCAGGGCTTTGCGCTTCTCCAGCACATAGTCCTTGCAGTCGCCGGCCCTGAGGCCGCCGGCTTCGAGCGGCAGGGTCCAATAGTCTTCATTGCCATAGAGGGCGCGAGCGGAGGCGTAGCGGATCGACTCGTTCACATGCCGGTTGACGCCGTTGAACATGGTCATCAGCTCGGGCGTCAGGGCCACCGGCCGCACCGGCCTGGCCGCATCCGTGTCCGCGTCATGCAGGTTGGCGGGGTCGTTCGATGGTGCGCTGGGCGCCGGCGGCGGTTCGGGCCTGAACAGATCCGGCGCGGCCGCCTGCGGCGGCTTGTCGGCCACGGGCGCGTCGGACACTGGCGCGGGGGTGACCAGGACGGCGGGTTGGAGCAGGGGACTTGAGCCGCCGGCCCAGGTCGCCGGATTCAGATGCGGCGCGGCCTCTGCGCCCGGCGTCGGCGCGGGCCCTCGCCACATGGAACGATCCAGGCTCACGCTATCGGCCCCGCCGCCGGACGCCGGGGTCAGCCGGGGCGGCGGCGTGGAGACGCCGGAAAGGGCGATCGACCAGTAGTAGCGCCGGCGCAGGTCCTGGGCGCGCAGTTCGGTGTCCACCGCCGCGCCGTGCGCATCGGCGACCTGGGCGAGGCCGCACTGCTCGGGCCGGCGGGCGCAGAATTCCAGATAGCCCATGGGCGCCGGCGCCTGCGCGCCTGTGGTCGCCATGAAGCTGGACTGCGGCAGCGACGTGCTCGCGCAGGCGCTCAGCAGGGTCAAGGCCGCCATGGCGGTTAGAGCGCGGGCGCGAGGGTAAAGTATATCGGCGAGTGAATATCGCATGGCATTCCCTTTTCGATGGGAACGATACGAAATTCCGTTGAATTAATGGGTAATAGACATCGTAAATACTTATTATTATTGAATTACGAAATCAAAACAAAGCTAGTTAAGTACTATAAATGATGAATTCGTCGTTCACCATTCCGCTTAAACCCACGGAAACAGAGTATTCCAAGACGTTAACGGGGTTGCCCGCCGCGCGGCGGTTCGCGGGCGGACAGGTCGCCGGCGAGGCCTCGGCCACCGCTAAGTCGCCCACCCGACGATCGCGGTGGCCTTTTCGCGGCCGGATGTCGTATGAGTTGGGCGATCAGTGGAGTTCGCCATGCCCGAAGACCGGCGGAAAGCAAATCTGACGCCCTGGATGATCGCGGCCCTGGCCGCCGGCGCCTGGGCGGTTATCGCGGTGGCGTTCGCCTCGCTGGCGCCGTCGAGCATCATCCCGCACATCTTCTATTCGTATCACGTCGAGCATTTCGCGGCCTTCTACGTCCTGGCCTTCGTCGCGGCGGCGGGCCTGGCGCGGTTCAACCTGACCAGGCTGAGCCTGGGCGTCATCGCCTTCGCCATCGTGCTCGAAGCGATCCGCATGCTGACGCCCGCCCACCGGCTGACCAGCGCCGAGGATCTGGTCTGCGATATCGCCGGCGTGCTCGCGGCCTATGCGCCGATCCTGCTCGGCCGGTTCCGCGACGGCCTGGCGCACGCCTCCGCCGAACGCTGAGGTTCAAACGGCCTGGCGAACGGCTTGGTCGATGCGGGCGGACGAGGCGGGATGACTCCCCCGGGCCGGCAACGCTATATTAGAGCGGGGAGGCCTAAGCACGACGGGCGCGGCCTATCGGGCCGGGCGAACCGCAACGGGTATCCATCTTGGTTTCTGGTCTCCTCGCAAGATTTTCAGCCAAAGCCAGGCAACCGGCCATCAAGCCGTCCACGGGCGACCGGCTGATCTACGCGATAGGCGACGTGCACGGACGGCTCGACCTGCTCGAGCCGCTGGTTCGTCAGATCGCCGACGATGTGCTGCTCCGCCGTCCGGAAAAGCGGCCCATGCTGGTGTTCGTCGGCGACTATGTTGACCGGGGCCTGCAGTCCAAGGGCGTCATCGACTACATCATCGCCCTGCGCGATCAGGCCGGCTTCGAAGTCCGCACCCTGAAGGGCAATCACGAGGAAGCCATGATCAACTTCCTCCGCGACGCCGGCGCGGGCGCGGAGTGGGTGCAATATGGCGGCGCCCAGACTCTGGCCTCCTACGGGGTGACGCCGCCGAAGCTGAACGGCGACGCCGCCGACTGGGAGCGGGCCCGCGAAGAGTTCGGCGGGCTGACGCCGCCGGCGCACCTGGATTTCCTGTCGAACCTCGAGCTGATCCTGATCGTCGGCGACTACGCCTTCGTTCACGCCGGCCTGCGGCCAGGCGTGCCGATCCAGGATCAGGACGAGCACGACCTGATGTGGATCCGCGACATCTTCCTCAATGAGCGGCGGCCGTTCGAGAAGGTGGTGGTCCATGGCCACACGCCCGCCGAAGAACCCTTCCTGGGTCTGTGCCGGATCGGGATCGACACCGGCGCCTATGCGACCGGCGTGCTGACAGCGGTGCGGCTGTCGGGAGAAGAGCGGGCCATCCTGCAGTCCAAGGCCGCCCACCTGGCCTGAGGCCCGACGGCCACCCGATGGTCGTCCGATCGTCGTTAGTGCAGCAGCAGCAGTTTGGCGGCGAAGACCGCGCCGGCCCAGAAGCCGCCGCAGACCACCAGCACGAAGCCGACCGTCGCGCGGCCCGACCATTTCCCGTCGGTGGGCGCTTCGAGCCGCCGCGCGAGCAGGTCCTGCAGGTCGTGAACATGGGAGGCCACGGGCGTGGCGTCGTCGGGCGCAAGCCTGGCCGCCCAGGCCTCGGGAGAAGGGGCCTCGAGCGAGGGGGCCTCTGGCGAGAGAGCCTTGGCCGAGGCGGCTGGCGGCTTCGCCCGCGGCGGTTTCCTGACGGCGGATGACGCCGCATTTCTGGACATGACGACGGCCTTGCGCCCCTGATCAGCCCGAAACTAGTTCAAATTGGTTGACGATCCACGAACCCGGCCACGCCATCATTGGTAATTATTGGGGTGACGGCTAGCATCTCCATATGCTTAGTGTCGCCGGCTCGGGAGTTGCGGGGGAACTGTTCAACGAAGCTTAAGCTTGGCTTTGGTTGCACAGAATCATCACACAACTTTCGCTGTCGGGTGAATAGACTTCGTTAATTCCAGTCCGGCTTTGTTGGCCCGATTTTGGCATGCGTTCGGCAGCGAACATGTATGACGCGACCATGATCGATGAATGCGACGCCGCCGGGACCCCCGCCGCCCCGACGCGGGCGCCTTTGCGGCCGTTGAGCGGCGGGCCGCTGTGCCGGATCTTCGATATCGTTGTCGCCCTGGCCGTCATCCTCTTTACCGCCCCGCTGCTGATCGCGATCGCCCTGGGGGTGAAGCTGCACGACGGCGGACCGGCCCTGTTCGGCCATCAACGGATCGGCCTGGGCGGCCGTACGTTCCGCTGTTTCAAGTTCCGCAGCATGGTGGTGGATGCCGAGGCCAAGCTGGCGGCGCTGCTCACCTCCGATCCGCAGGCCCGCGCCGAGTGGGAGCTCGATTTCAAGCTGAGACAGGATCCCCGGATCACGCCGCTCGGCGATTTCCTGCGCCGGTCGAGCCTGGATGAGCTTCCCCAACTGTTCAACGTCCTGCTCGGCGATATGAGCATCGTCGGTCCGCGCCCGATCGTGAAGTCGGAAGTGGAGCGGTATGGCGCCCGGATCGAAAGCTACCACGCTGTCCGGCCGGGCATTACCGGCCTGTGGCAGGTGAGCGGCCGCAACGACGTCTCCTACCGCCGCCGCGTGGCGATGGACGCGGTCTATGCCCGGGGCAAATGCCTGTCCTGGGACGTCAAGATTCTGCTGCTGACCGTGCCGGCCGTCTTCCTGGCCAAGGGTTCCTACTAGTCCGCGCCTCGGCGCGACGCGTCGGTCGGGCGCCTCAGTTCGGCGCCAGCACCAGTTCGAGCCTGGCCATGGCCCGGCCGGCCGGATTGCGGATCGTCTTCAACCGCCCCTTCAGGTCGGCGGCCGCCACCATGTCGTGTTCGAACATCCAGTTGGCCTCCGAGATCGCCGCCCCGCGCTGGCCGGCGTTCAGGGCGTCCCAGTTCTCCAGCGCGAAATTGACCCGCCAGGGCGCGGCGTCGGGATCGAACGGGCTCATGGTGTAGGATCGGTCGAAGGCCGCGACCCCGTCGGGCGAGAGCCGCTGGCCGTCCTTCAGCCAATCCTTGTAGCTGACCAGCGTCCAGTTGCGGGGATTGGCGGGATCGGCCTTGAGCAGCCGGTCCACCGCCCGGCCGCGAACGGTCAGGGGCGTATTGTCCGGGAGCGCATTATAGGCCCGCTCGGCGGCCGGCCGATCGACGAAGGGAAAGGTCAGGGCGCCGGAATAGGCGTTCGCCATATAGCCTTCGTAGAAGAGGCCGGCGCCGTAGGCGGCGAGCACGGCGGAGCATGCGCCGATCGCCCAAACCTTGACATTCATGGGGTCTCTCTACGGGTGACTGTCTATCGTAAATATTCGCGTATAAGACTACACACATAGAAAATAAGCATTACGGCGACTAAGACAACAGCGGCCATTTTTCGCTTGATCGTCCTGGGGAGGGCGTGTCAAGCGGTGGCCCGGGGGCTTGATTGGGGTATAGAATGACTCGTTGGTTGGCATCCCTCTTTCTTGCCTTGACCCTGGTCGGCGGGGCGGCTGTCGCCCAGACGCCGCCCGACGCCTCGGCCTCGCCGCAGCCCGCCGCCTCCGCCGCGCCCGTCGATATGGGTTATCGCCTCGGCGCCGGCGACAAGGTGCGCATCATCGTGTTCGGGGAGGACTCGCTCACGGGCGAGTATCTGGTTCCCGGCGGCGTCGGAAAGATATCCTTTCCCCTGGTGGGCGACATCGCCGCCGGCGGCCGGACGGTGGGGGAATTGGAGAAGGAACTCGTCGATGCTCTCAGCGACGGGTTCCTCAAGCAGCCTCGTGTCAGCATCGAAGTGCTCGAATACCGCCCCTTCTTCATCTTGGGAGAAGTGATGAAGCCTGGGGAGTATCCGTACACAAATGGATTGACCGTGCTTAACGCGGTCGCCACTGCAAATGGATTTACCTATCGGGCAGACACTCACAAAGTGTACATTAAGCGTGCAACTGACACCAAGGAACAACAATATCAGCTTACAACCTCAACACCTGTTGAGCCCGGCGACACGATCCGCATCGGCGAGCGTTTCTTTTAAGTTCCAAAAGTTGCTAGCATGCCTCTGATCTGGTACGGTCCTTGCAGGATCCGTGTTACTCAAACGCTGGGAGTTGGGCGATGAAGCCTCTGAAGACCATTTTTCTTTCGCTCGCTCTGACCGCCGCGACTCTGGGCGCTTCTGCGCCGGCGTTTGCTGACGTCGCAACCGTCGATCCGACCCAGGTTTCGACCCTGGTCGGCGACATCGAGGCGGCCATCAATGCGCTGCCGCCGGGATCGTCCGTCACCGCCGTCGAGGCCGCCATCAACGGCGCCATCGCCAAGGACGGCTTCTCCACCAGCGTCACCGCCGCGGCCCTGCAGGTTGTTCAGACCGCCGAAGCCGCTGGTTCGAACGCCAGCATCGCGGTCGCCTCGCTTGAAACCGCCAACGGCGGAAACGGCATTCCGCAATCCGGCGGCCAAGGCGGCGGCTCGCCGATCGGCGGCCCTGCTTCCGGCAGCTCGAGCGGATCCGGCTACGGCCACTAAGCGTAGGCGAACCCTGTAGCCGGTTCGCCGGCTACAGGTAGAAATCCGGGAGGGAACGAGAGGAAGCGGCGGCCATGGCGCGCCGACGTCGGTGTTCCTCTTCATTGGTATTGGGTGGGGTGAGATAATGAAGTTTCGTTTGTTGAGGCAGCTGATGACCGGCGCGTTGATCGCAGCGCCGATCGGCTTCGCCTGGACCAGCAACGCCGCCGCGCAGTCCGCCACCACCGGCGATTTCGAACTCGGCAACTTCCAGACCAACGTCTTTGCCGGCGGCGACTTCGATCGCGGCCAGAACGTGTCGGTGCGCGATCGGCCGCGGCCTGACTACGCCGCCATGGGGATCCACCTCGGCGGATTCATGGTCTACCCGAGCATGGCCGCCACCGCGACCTACGACGACAACATCTATGCCCTGCCCAGCGACATGGCGATCCCGACCGGGCTGAAGGGCCCGCGTAGCGACATCGTCTATCAGCTGGCGCCGCAGGTGAACTTCAAATCGACCTGGTCCCGCGACAGCCTCGAAGGCTATGTGCGGCTTTCACAGGACATCTTCGGCCAGCATCCCAACGAAGACGCCACCCAGTACGGCGCCGGGCTTAACGGCCGGGTGGACCTGGGAACGAGCACGACAGTCTCCGCCGGCGTCGATTATGGTCACTACGTGTCGCCCCGCGCCGCCGCCACCAGCACGGTGACCTTGAAGCGGGTTGAGTTCGACTTCACCTCCGCCAATGTCGAAGTTGCTCACGAATTCAACCGTATCCGCCTGTCGGCGCGCTACGATCACCAAAACTACGACTATCAGAACGCCGAAGCCCCCGGCGGGGCCGTGGTGGTGGAGAGCGTTTTCAACCACACCGTCGATGTCGGAACCGGCAAGGCCGAATATGCGATCAGCCCCGACACGGCCATGTTCGCCATCGCCGCCTTCAACGATCGGCATTATTCGGACAGCCCGATCATCGATCAGAGCTCGCATGGCTACGACATCGGCGGCGGCGTCAACTTCGACATCAGCCACCTGATCCGCGGCGAAGTCCAACTCGGCTACCTGGACCAGACCTACTCCGACGGCCAAGGCGACATCAAAGGCCTGTCGACCCGCACCAAGGTGGAATGGTTCCCGACCGAGTTGACCACGGCCACCCTGACGGTGCTGCGCGGGGTCGATGACTCGGTGATCATCGGCTCGGCCGGCTATCTGACCACGGACGCGACCGTTCAGGTCGATCATGAACTCCTGCGGAACGTCATCCTGAGCGGTAATGTTTTGACAGGAGAAGATCAGTACAAGGGCATCAGCCGCACCGACAGTCGCTGGGGCGCCGGCGTATCGGCCAACTGGCTGCTGAACCGGCACGTCGGTTTGACCGTCGGCTATGCCTATACGGATGTTGACTCGACCGGAGCCGATCGTGGTTCTTCTTACAAAGACAACCGCGTATCCATATCGGCCCAGTTGCAGTTCTGACGCCGCGATCTGGGCGTCCGGTTTGACGCCTCAAAAGACCAGAGTGAATTCATGACCGCCGGCAATTTTACCCTGACGCCCTCCGCCAAAGTAGAGGGTGGGCGGGACGCTGGCGATCTTAACCAAGTTCTGGCCACCTTCCGGCGCCGGTCGCGGCTGTTCATGGCCGTGGCCGCGATCATTGTCCTGGCCCTCATGCTGGTGACGCTGCAGCAAACGCCGCGGTTCACCGCCACCGCCAACGTCATGATCGATACGCGCAAGCATTCGGTCGATAATATCCAGCAGGTGCTGTCGGATCTGCCCGACGACACCAGCGTGGTCGATACCGAGGTGGAGATCCTCAAGTCCCGGTCGCTCGCCGAGCGCGTGGTCAATACGCTGAAGCTGGACCAGGATCCCGAGTTCAACGCCAAACTGCGCAAGCCGAGCCCGATCTCCGCGGCCATCAACGCCCCGGCCGCCGCGGTCAAATCCCTGTTCCATGCCTTCGCGCCCAGCAGCGATCCGGCGGCCAAGGCCAACGCCGAAGCGCTGGACGTGCAGCGGAACCACGAGTCGGTGGTCGATCATGTGCTAAGGGCCCTGGTGGTCCGCCGTTCGGGCCTGACCTACGTCATCGACATCAACTTTCAGTCGAAGGACCCCGCCAAGGCGGCCCAGATCGCCAACACCTTCGCGGACCGTTACCTGCTTGAGCAGCTTGAGACCAAGTACGACGCGACCCAGCAGGCGACCCAGTGGCTGAACGAGCGCCTCGCCGAACTTGAACCCCAGGTGCAGGCCGCCGAAAGCGCCGTCGCTCAGTACAAGGCCAGCCACGGTCTGCTCGCGGCCGAGAATTCGACCCTGACCGAGCAGGAGATCTCCCAGCTCAATACTCAGCTCGCCACCGCCCAGGCCGAGCAGGCCGAGCAGGACGCCCGCGTTCACACGGCCCAGCAGCAGGTCGCCAACGGCTCGACCGGCGAGGAAATGGCCGGCGCCATGAACTCGGAAGTGATCAAGAACCTGCGCGCCCAGAAGGCGCAGATCAGCCAGCAGGCGGCGGACCTTGAGACCAAATACGGTCCCAAGCATCCGGACGTTATCAAGATTCAGCGCCAGCTGGCGGACATCGATACCCAGATCAAACAGGAACTGTCACGGGTGGTGAGCAGTCTGCAGTCCGAGGATCAGGTCGCCCGCCAGCGCGCCGCCTCGATCCAGGCCAGCCTGCAGCGGACCAAGGGCACGCTGGCCGGCAACAATCAGTCCGGGGTCGAACTGGCCGATCTGCAGCGCAAGGCCGACGCCTCCTCGACCCTCTACAACAGCCTGCTGACCCGGGCGAAGGAGACCTCCACCGACGCCGGCTCCGAACAGTCGGACGCGCGGGTGGTGTCGCGGGCGAAGATACCGACCTCGCCCAGCTTCCCGAACGTGGGCTTGAACTTCCTCATCGGCGTCGTCCTCGGCCTGATTGGCGGCGTCGGCGCGGTGCTGCTGATGGAAGCCCTCGACAGCGGTCTGGCGACCTCGGAAGACGTGGAGCGGGTGCTCGGCGTGCCGCACCTGGGCGCCATCCCCTCGCTGGATTCGACGACCGACGGCAAGGCCTCGGGCATTCCGCCAGGCCGCTACATCGTCGAAAAGCCCCTCTCTGCCTTCTCGGAAGCCTTCCGCAACCTGCGCGCCTCCATCCTGTTCTCCAAGGTGGACACGCCGGTGAAGGTGGTCATCCTGACCTCCTCCCTGCCTGGCGAAGGCAAGACCACCACCACCTTCTGTCTCGGCCGTTCGATGGCCATGTCGGGCGCCCGCACCATTGTCGTCGACTGCGACCTGCGCCGCCGCAACATCAACCGCATGCTGGACATCGAACCGCCGGTGGGCCTGATCGAGGTGCTGCAAGGCGTCGCGACCCTCGACGAAGCGATCGTTCTGGATAAGCCCTCCGGCGCCCATTTCCTGCCCTTGGCCAAGTCGGTCTACACGCCGAAGGACCTGTTCGGCTCCTCCGCCATGGACCGCCTGATCGCCGAACTGCGCCAGCGCTATGACATCGTGCTTCTGGACACCGCGCCGGTGATCCCGGTGTCGGACACCCGCATCCTCGCGCCCAAGGCCGACGTGGTGGTCTTCCTGGTGCAGTGGCGCCGGGTGCCGCGCAAGGCGGTCGAAGCGGCCTTCGCCATGCTGACCTCGGTCGGCGCGGATATCGCCGGCGTCGCCCTCACCCTGGTGGATGCGCGCGAGCAGGCCAAGTACGGTTACGGGGACGCGGGCTACTACTACCGCTCCTACAGAAAATACTACGCCCAATAGCCGCCGAACCCGCCTCTCGCCGATCCTTCGTCCTGCCGAGACTTCAGGTCTCGGTCAGCGTCGTGCTCGTGGTCCTGCTGACCTATGCGGGGCATCTGCTCTACGCCGCCAATCGAAACGACCTGGCTCTGGCCTTTTCGGCCCTCTGGCTGGCCGCCCTGCCATTGCTGCTCACCCAGTCCTGGGCCAGGGCGGCGATCGAGCGCACGCCGCTGACCATCGTCGGGGCGAGCTTCGGCCTGGTCCTGCTGGCCGGCGTGCTTCAACTCACGCCGCTGTTCGAGCCGCATCCGGTCTGGACCATGGCGCCCGGCGCCATCGCGGTCGTGACCATGGATCCCTATTCGACCTGGCTGACCCTGTTCAAACTCGTCGGGCTTGCGGGCGCCTTCCTGGTCGGCGCCAGCTTCGGTGGCGACGACGAACGCGCCAAACAGCTGATCCAGGGCCTGCTGCTGGGCGGCCTGGCCTATGGGCTGTGGGCCTTTTTCAACTTCGAGACCAGCCGGGCGCTGCTGTTCGGCCAGCCGAGACACCTGGACCCCAGCCGGCTCGCGGGCTCCCTCTCCAGCGCCAATATCGCCGCGACCCTGTTCAGCGCCCTGGTGCTCCTGAACGTCGCCGATCTGACCCGCCGGTTGGAGCGCCAGCGCGAACGCTGGATCGGCGGCTTTCGTGCGCGGCATCTGGAAGGCCTGCTGCAAACCATCGCCGTTCCCCTGCTCGGCCTCGGGGTCTCGCTGACCTGTCTGGTGCTCACCCTGTCCCGCACCGGCTTGGTGGCAAGCGTTGGCGGGGTCGTCGTCTTCCTGGGCGTCCGCGCCATGCTGGCCGCCAGGAAGGGAGCGTTCGTCGCTCCGCTCGTCGGCATCCTGGTGATCGTCCTTGGTCTGACGGTCGGCAGTCTGGCTCTGAACCAGGGGATGGTCGGAGAGCGCATCTCATCCTTCCACGAAGACGCCACCTCCCGCACGGCGGTTTATGCGGCGCACTGGGCCGCCTTCATGGCCTCGCCCTGGCAGGGCTACGGCCTGGGAACCTTCGCCCACGTCAACGCCTTGGCGATGAACGACGCCAATCGCGACTTCCTCTACGGCCTGGGCGCCACCCACAATGTCTATCTGCAGTGGCTCGAGGAGGCCGGTCTCGTGGGCGCCCTGCCGATGTTCGCCACCGTCGCCCTGATCGCGGCACGGATCGTCCGGGGTCTGATGCAGAGGCAGCGCGTGCGACTCTGGCTGCTGGGGATACTATCCGTTCTCGGCATATATCTGCTGCACGGCTTCACCGACTTCCCGTTCGAGGTTCCCTCGATGAGTCTCTTCCTCAGCCTGCTGCTGGGCCTGGGGTTCCGGATGGCGCGGCGATAGGGGAGGTTGGTCTTGCGCATCGCCGTCCATGACTACGCCGGCCATCCCTTCCAGCTCGAGCTCTCGCGCGAGCTGGCGCGACGTGGCCACCAGGTGCGGCACTTCTACTTCGCCGAGGATATCGGCCCCAAGGGCGCCAGTACGGTGGGTCCGGACGATCCGGCCGGCCTGTCGATCGAGCCGATCTCCATGGGCGGCTACAGCAAGACCAACCTGCTCCAGCGCCGCCAGGGCGACATCCGCTATGGCAAGGTCGCGGCCAAGGCGATTGCGGCCTTCGAACCCGACATCGTCCTCTCCGGCAACACGCCGGTCGAGGCGCAAGGAGAGATCATCCGGGCCGCCCATAGCTCCGGCGGCGCCTTCATCTTCTGGGTGCAGGACTTCTTCGGCCTGGCGGCCGAGCGGTTGCTGGCCAAAAAATGGCTGGGCCTCGGCCGGCTGGTCGCCTTCTACTACAGCCAACTCGAAGCCAGTCTGCTGCGGGCGTCGGACGCCGTGGTGGCGATCACGGACGACTTCGCCGTTCATCTGACCAAGGCGGGCGTGCCTGCCGAGAAGGTCGCGGTGATCCCTAACTGGGGCGCCCTCGACAGCATCCCGCGGCGGTCCAAAGACAATGACTGGGCCGCGGCCAATGGTTTGGCGGACAAGTTTGTCTTTCTCTATTCCGGCACATTGGCGCTGAAGCACAACCCACAACGGCTCTCGGCCCTGGCGAGGGCGTTCCAGGACGACCCCGACGTCCGCGTGGTCCTGGCGGCCTCCGGCGTCAGCGTCGATCAGCTCAAGGCGGCGCCGGCGAGCGAGCGGCCGGGCAACATGGTCTTCCTGCCGCTGCAGCCGATCGAGATCTTTCCCGACATGCTGGGCGCCGCCGATGTGCTGATCGCCCTGCTAGAAGCCGACGCCGGCGAGTTCTCGGTGCCGTCGAAAATCCTCAGCTATCTCTGCGCCGGCCGACCGACCCTGCTGTCGGCGCCGCTGGGCAATCTCGCCTCCCGCGTCATCGGCCAGGCCGGGGCGGGTCTTTGCGTGGCGGCCGAAGATGAAGCCGCCTTCCTGGCGGCCGCCCGGCGCCTGCGCGAGGATGACGCCTATCGGCGGAGCGCCGGCGCCAGCGCGCGCGCCTATGCCGAAACCAACTTCGACATCGCCGCCGTCGCTGACCGCTTCTTGAGCGTGTTCGGTCGCGTCGCGCCCGGCCGCGGCTAATGCGAGTGTAGATTCTGCTGGCCGCTGGCCCAGGATTTGCCGCGTTACAGTACAATTGGATGTGCTGACTGACACAATATAGTTAACATTGGGGAATGTCGGCGCGGCCGATCATAAGTTGACGGTTGCTTGAAGTATTGCGCTGCTATATCGCGACATCACAGTTTCGATCCATGACGGGGACGGGTCCATGAAGACGGCCTTGGTGCTGGGCGCTGGCGGATTTATCGGCGGCCACCTGGTGAAGCGGCTGAAGCGTGAAGGCTTCTGGGTGCGCGGCGTGGATCTGAAGCTCAATGAGCACGCGGAGACCGAGGCGGACGACTTCGCCATCGGCGACCTGCGCGAACAGACCGTGGTGCGCTCGGTGATCGACCGCCGCTTCGACGAGGTCTATCAGCTGGCCGCCGACATGGGCGGCGCCGGCTACATCTTCACCGGCGAGAACGACGCCGACATCATGCACAATTCGGCGACCATCAATCTGAACGTCGCCGACGCCTGCCATAAGCGGACCATCAAGCGGGTCTTCTATTCCTCGTCCGCCTGCATGTACCCGGCCTACAATCAGGAAGACCCGGACAATCCCAACTGCGCCGAGGAATCGGCCTATCCGGCCGCGCCGGACAGCGAGTACGGCTGGGAGAAGCTGTTCTCCGAACGCCTCTACCTCTCCTACAACCGCAATCACGGCATGCAGGCCCGGGTCGCGCGCTATCACAACATCTTCGGCCCCGAAGGCACCTGGGATGGCGGCAAGGAAAAGGCCCCGGCCGCCCTCTGCCGCAAAATCGCCAGGACCAAGTCCGGCGGTGAGATCGAAATCTGGGGCGATGGGCTGCAGACCCGCTCCTTCCTCTATGTAGACGAATGCCTGGAAGGCACCACCCGCCTGCTGCGCTCCGACTTCTCCGGCCCGGTCAACATCGGCTCGGACGAGATGGTGTCCATCAACCAGCTGGCCGGCGCCATCGCCGACATCGCCGGCAAGACCATCCACCTGAACCACATCCCCGGCCCGCAAGGGGTGCGCGGCCGCAACTCCGACAACCGCCTGATCCAGGAAAAGCTGGGCTGGGCGCCGTCGCAAACGCTGCGCGCCGGCCTGGAAAAGACCTACGGCTGGATCGAGCAGCAGACGATGCGCAACGCCGCCTGATCGGGCGGCTAAGCCTGCTCGATCCCATCCTGATGGATCGAATTGCGCGGCCGGGGCGTTGGTCTCTCACAGACCTTCCGTCGCGGGCCCTCGCCGCGCCAATCAGGACGAGACCTATGACCTTCCGCAGACTGCTGCTTGTGACCGGCATGGTCGCCGTCACCGCCATTCCCTCCATCAGCGCCGCCGCCACCCGCTGCGAGCAGAAACAGGCTGATCGCAAGGTCACCGGAACCATTCTGGGCGCCATCGCCGGCGGCCTTGTCGGCAATGCGGTCTCGCGCGGTGGCGGCAGGACCGGCGGGACGGTCATCGGCGCCGCCGGCGGCGCGGTGATCGGCAACCAACTGGCGCGGGAGAACAACACCTGCCCGGACGGATACACCGCCTATGACGACGGTCGCGGTCCCTACCGAGACCCGGCCGCCTACTACGGGTCGGACGGGGCGGAAGCCGACTACTACCGCACCTATGGCCGCCACAGCGACGGCTATATCCGCTACCAGAATGACATGGCCGCCGACGCCCGCACCTACGGCAGCGACGCCGGCTATAGCCACTGACGCCATCGGCGCCTGACCTATCATCACTGACGATCCCGCGCGCGGCCTGGGCTGGTTCCAGGTCGCGCGTTTGCGCGTGTTTCGCCCGGCAAGCCTTTCAACCTGTGCCGGGAGGCCTATGCTGAAACCGAAGTACTGAGTCCTCCTTACAGGTTTCGCGATGCGCCACACCGTCTCCGCCCTTGTCGTCCTGCTATGGGCCCTGGCGGGCGCTCAACCGGCTAGCGCCGCGGAAGGGTTCGCCGCCCACGCCATGGTGGCGGCGGCCAATCCCCTGGCGGCGGCGGCGGGGGTGAAGGTGCTGAAGGCCGGTGGCTCGGCCGCCGACGCCGCGGTTGCGGTGCAATCGGTGCTGGGCCTGGTCGAGCCGCAGAGTTCGGGCCTCGGCGGCGGGGCCTTCATGGTCTACTACGATGCCAAGACGCACATCGTCACCGCCTACGACGGCCGCGAGACGGCGCCCAAGGGCGCGACTCCCGACATGTTTCTGGGTCCCGACGGCAAGCCGCTCGGCTATTTCGATGCGGTGGTGAGCGGCCATTCCACCGGTTCGCCCGGCGCCATCGGCATGCTGGCCCTGGCTCAGCACGACCACGGCTTCCGCCCCTGGAACACCCTGTTCGGATCGGCGATCGGCATGGCCGACGACGGCTTCATCGTCTCGCCGCGCCTGGCCGGTTTCGTGGCCTTTCCGCAAGGCCAGGCCCGCGGCAAGGACGCCCTGGCCTATTTCGGCAAGCCGGACGGGACCGAGGTCGTCGCCGGCGACCGGCTGAAGAACCCGGCCTACGCCGCCACCCTGCGCCTGCTCGCCAAGGATGGCGTCCAGGCCTTCTATACCGGCAAGATCGCCCAGGACATCGCCGCGCGGGTGCATGAGGAGCCGCGCCCGGGCGCCCTGACCACCGACGACCTCGCCGCTTATCGGCCGAAGAAGACGCCGGCCCTCTGCCGCCCCTATCGGGCCTACACCATCTGCACGGCGCAGGACCCGTCCGGCGGCTCGGCCTTGCTGGAGACCATGGGCCTGCTGGAGCGGACCGACATCGACAAGCGCGGCCCCGGCGACGCCCAGGCCTGGTTCGAGATCGCCCAGGCCAGCCGGCTGATGTACGCCGACCGCGACCGCTACATCGGCGATCCGTCCTTCATCGCCGTGCCGACCGAGGGGCTGCTCAGCAAGGCCTATCTGGATCAGCGGGCCAAGCTGATCGGCGAGGTCGCTGGCCCGCCGCCGAAGCCCGGCGATCCCCCCGGCGCCCAGAAACGCGCGGTGGACGCCACCCGGGAGCCCGGCGGCACGTCGCACATGGTGATCGTCGATGCCCATGGCGATGTCCTGTCCATGACCACCAGCGTCGAGAGCCTGTTCGGCTCGGGACGGATGGTCGATGGCTTCTTTATCAACAATCAGCTCACGGACTTTTCTCACAATCCGGTCGATCCGGACGGCGCCCCGGCCGCCAACGCCGTCGCCCCCGGCAAGCGGCCCCGCTCAGCGATGTCTCCGGTTATCGTGCTCGACCACAATGGCAGGTTCTTCTGCGCCCTCGGCTCGCCCGGCGGTCCGGCTATCCTGGCCTATAATGTCAAGGCGCTGGTCGGGGTGCTGGATTGGAAGCTGACCATGCAACAGGCCTTCGCCCTGCCCAATGTGGTCGCCCGGGGCAATCAGTACAGCGCCGAGACCGACCTGTTGGGGCCGCGCGTGACCGCCGCTCTGACGGCGCGAGGCATGAGGTTCCAGACCGGCTTCGGCGAGAACTCCGGCCTGCATGGGATCAAGGCGGTGAAGGGCGGCTGGCAAGGCGGCGCGGATCCCCGGCGAGAAGGCGTCGCCGAGGGCTTCTAGACCCCTGGCTGGCGCCGGCCCTGACCGAAATGCGGGCGCGGACGCCGGCGCGGGGCCGGATGACGGGCGAAACCCTCGACGGGGGCGCCGATTGATGAGATCAGATCGCGTCGGCGCATGGGGCCGGATGAGCGGGTCTTGGGTGCGTGATGGACAGCGTTCGGCGCACGATGCTGATCTCCCTCGCCTGCCGAAGCGTCACCATCGCCGTCCTGATCCTGACGCCGCCGATCTTTCTGCATTTCGGCACCCGGGAGCTTCTGGGCTCGTGGTTGATCCTGGTGGCGATCCCCGTCTCCCTCAACCTGTTCGATCTGGGCGTTCCCCACATCGCCGGCAGCTACATGGCCATCAGCTACGCCAAGGGCGATCACCGGCACTACGCGTCGCTGTTCTGGACCGCGCTGAGCTATGCGCTCTGTTCCCTGCCCATCATCGTTTCGATCATCTACATCCTGCGCGATCTGCTGGTCCGGATCACCGTGCAGAGCTTCGATCCGGTGGTGTTGTCGATCACCATCGGCCTCATGGTCGTCCAGGCGCAGCTGCAGGCGATCACCCTCAACGCCGTTCGGGCGCGCGGCCAGGTTTCGGTTTCGCAGATGATCGATGCGGGCGGGCGTCTCTTCGAACTGGGCGTCGTGACGATCGCCCTTGCACGCGGAAGCAATCTGCTGGGCTGTATCGTGGCGGCGATGCTGGTCCGCCTCGCCGCGCTTGGCTTCGCCGCCGCCGTGCTGGCTGTCGGCGACCGGCCAGGCCACCTGAGACAATCGGGCCCCAGCCGGCAAACCTTCGGCAAACTGCTTGTTCCGTCCACGACCTATGCGCTGAACGGCGCGGGGCAACTGGCCTATATCCAGGCGCCGATCCTCCTGCTCGGATCCGCGGTCGGCGCGGGCGCCAGCGCCGCCTATAGTTCGATGCGCACGCTTTCGCGGATGGGCGCCCAGATCTTCATGCCCCTGCTGGATCCTTTGCGTCCGCAGCTGTCCGCCGCCTACGCCGTCGCGGACCAGTCGAAGCTGCGGCTGCTGTTCGGGCGCGCGCTGCAGAGCGTGGTCTGGTCGAGCATCGGCCTCGCCCTGATCCTGATCGTGTTCGGACGCTTCGTCTTCACCCACTGGACGCTCGGCAAGATCCCCTTCGACCCGCCGCTGTTCTGGATGCTGCTCGCGTCTTCGATCTTCTACAGCATCTCCCAGGTCCAGATGCTGTTCCTGGCCTCGCTCGCCCGTCACCAGGTGCTGTCGTCCCTGTCCTTCGGCCTGATCGCCCTGGCCATTGCGGCGGCTTGGCTGATCGGCTCAAACGCCAGGATCATCTCCGGCTCCCTCCTTGTCGCCGATGCGGCCATCGCCCTGATCGGAGGGGTGATCGTCCGCCGCGTCGCGCCGGAGGCGACCGAGGGGGCGATCCTGGCCGCTCTCAAGCCGCCCCTGTGGCTGGCTCGCGAACTAGGTGCGGCGGTTCAGCTCGGCCTGGCCAGACTAGCGGTGCGTTGAGCCGAAGCTTGGGATGGCGCCGACACCGGCGTAGTGGCGCCGAAAGATCCACCCCGTTCGCCGTCGCACCAGATGGACATTCTCGCCGAAGGCAAAGGCGTCGAAGTCCTCGTTCAGCAACCGGCCGCAAATCCGCAGGGTGTTGCCGGCTGAATCGCTGTCCGCGCATTCGAACCGGATCGAGTTGATCCGCGAAAGGTCTTCGTCCGACAGCGCCTGTATGACCTCGGACTCCGCGCCTTCGATATCCATCTTCAGCACGTCGATTTCAGGCAGTCCGAACTGGTCCATCAGGTCGTGCAGGCTCATGGCCTCGACCCTTCCGTCCGCGGACGAGAGCGTGTCCGTGACGCTGTGACCGTCCGGGGTCGCGCCGAAGACGATGTTGAGCGTCGCCCGCTCCTTCCAAAGCGCCATCGCAATGACCTCGACCCCGCCAATGCCCTCGGCGTTCCGCGACAGGATCGCCAGGTTGGCCGGCTCGATCTCCATCGCCAGTATCCTGGCCTCGGGATAGAGCCGTCGCGCAAGAGCGGAAAAAACGCCGATGTTGGCGCCGGCGTCCACCACCGTGCTGATCGGCGCGTGCTCGCCGGGGTCCAGATAGCCGAAGTCCATGGCGAACTGGGTCAGCACGGCCTTGTCGGGGCGTCCACGGTGGTAGAAGCGCCCTGGCAGTCCCTTGACCGCTGTCCCGGCCGACGGTTTTGCGGCACGGGCGCCGAAGACAAACGACCAACTCGCGCCGAGGCCCCAGTCATTGGCCGCGATCAGAAACCGCGAGGCCACCATGATGGCTCGGCTGGCCGCATACAACATGGTGTCTCGCCCCGGAACTGATGCGCCGCTGTGGTCCACTGATGCGGACGCGGGCAAAGCAGGTCAATAGGCTGGAATTGTTTGGAAGCCGCTTAATCCGATCTGCGAAGATCAGCACGCTGAGCGCTCCGGAAGCGCGTGATCTGTGGCGGCGCCGGGCCGACCGTCGATGCGTCGCAAAATGATCGCTTCGAGGCGAGTCGCGCGGTGAACCGGTCGGCGCGGCCTTGCCTGACCGACACGCAAGCCCCACCTCTCCCCCGTTGCAACGGATCGCGGCGCCGCCGCTTCGCATCGGGAGATTGATCGTGAAACTGACCTCGACGGCCGCCGCCCTGGGCGCCCTTCTGCTCGCCGGCTCGGCGTTCGCCCAGACCATGCCGTCAAAGGATCCCAAGGCGGTCCAGCCCGGCGCCTATGCGGTCGAGCCCGCCCACACGCGGGTGCAGTTCAGCGTCACTCACTTCGGCTTCACCACCTATTGGGGCGATGTCACCGGCGTCAGCGGCGACCTGACCCTCGATCCCAAATCGCCGGCGGCCGACAAGGTGTCCGTCTCCATCCCGGTCTCCTCCATCTCCACCACCAACGCCAGGCTGGATGGCGAGCTGAAGAGCCCGATGTTCCTCGATGGAACCACTTATCCGACCATCACCTTCGTCTCGACCTCGGTGAAGCGCACGGGTCCTGGCACGGCCGTCATCGTCGGCGACCTCACACTGCACGGGGTGACCAAGCCGGTGACCCTCGACGCCAAGTTCAACGCCGCCGGCGGCAATCCGATGTCGAAGAAGTACACCGTCGGCTTCGACGCCCACGGCCACTTCAACCGCAGCGATTTCGGCGTGAAGACCTACGTCCCCGTGGTCAGCGACCAGGTGGACATCACCATCAGCGCCGCGTTCGAAAAGACGGCGGGCTAGCGACCGCTGAAGGCCGGGCGCCCAAGATCGCGCCCGGCCCGCCTCCGACCGATCTAGTCGGCTGGCGGCTCCCATAGCTCGATCGGATTGCCTTCAGGGTCCATGACCCGGGCAAAACGGCCCGTCTCGGGAGCGTCCCAGGCGGGGTTTGTCTCTATGGCGACGCCGGCCTGCCGCAGCTTGGATAAAAGCTCGTCCAGGTCGGTGACCCGGAAGTTGATCATCCACTGCTTGCCGGCCGGCCAGTGGTCGGTGTTGCTGGCGAATGGCATGAACACCGTCGGTCCAGCCTCCTGTCGCCAAGGCTCATAGCCCTCCATCGTCACGCCAAAATGGGTTCGATACCATTCGAGCAAAGCGTCAGTATCTTTGGCGCGAAAGAACACGCCACCAATGCCGGATACGGCCATAGCACCCTCCTAGGATTTCTCTTCCAGTGTCCTGTCCCGGCCGCGAAAGCCGAAGACTGATTTTCTATCCTGCTCAAATTTCGGGCCCAAATTTCGGGGCCAAATTTCGGGGAATGGGCGTCTGCGTTAGCGTGCGGGCAAAAAGCGGCTGTTGCGAAGCAGCCCAGCCGAGATCAGCGAGACAATCACCCCCACCGGAAAGATCTCGGCGAAGGTCTCTGGCCAGCGATAGAGCGGATTGGCGTACTGGACCTTGAACTGCTCCATCTCGGCCCTGAGCCGCATCAGCGCCGCCCCCGAGACACCCTTCGCTTGCTGCTGGGCGATCATGGCCCGGGCGTAGGACCCGGCGAAGTCGGCGTGGGCGATGGCGCATGAGACGTCCCACGCGATGACATAGATCACGCCCGCGACGACGCTGACACCAAGGCCCAGCGCCAGCGCGGGCCAAAACCTGATCACCCCGCCGAGGTCGACGTCGCGGTGGCGCTTGATGGCGAGAAATACCGCGCTCAGCCCGATCAGCATGGTCAGATAGCCGACCAGCATGCCGTAGTGCATCATCGCCTGGCCGCTCATGGCGAGCGTCATCGCCGACAGCGGCACGCCGACGACGATCCCCGCGATCAGGCCGTAGATCGATATGTATCGAAGCATTTCACGCCTCCCGCGTTGGTCAGGTTGAGGCCGGATCGAGCCTGACACAACGGTGGAAATCTATCGCCCAAACGGGTGATTGGGGGAAAAAACACTCATCGCGGCGGCGGCTCAATCAATGATCCCGAGGTCCCGCGCACGATTGACGGCGTCGGTGCGCCGCTCGGCGTCCAGCTTTTCGTAGAGGCGAGCGACGTGGGTTTTCACCGTGTTGGGCGAGACCTCCAGCCGGCGGGCGATCTCTTTGTTTGAGAGGCCGGCGGCGAGCTCCTTTAGCACCACCAGCTCACGCGGACTGATCCCGAGCGAAGCGACCGCCTTCGGATTGCCATCGAACGCCACTGGCCTGGGCGCCGCGAACACCCGCATGCCGAGGAAGATCCCGAGCGCCAGGAAGCCCGCCGCGATCAGAGCGATATAGATCTCGCCCGGCCGCGACCACGCCAGCCGGTCGTAGTCGAGCCACTGCAGCGCCAGCGCACCCGCCGCCAGGGCCGCGCCATACACGGCAATCCACTTCCACATCCCCCGGCTCATCGGGTGAGTACTCCAGGTGGGCATGAGGGTTCGGCCCGAACCTAGGTTTTAGCCGCGTTCGGCAAGGTCAGTTCGAACAGACTACCGTCCGGCCCGGTCTCTGCCAGAACCAGGTCGCCGCCGTGGCCCTGGGCAAGCTCGCGCGAGATGGCCAGGCCCAACCCCGCGCCGCCCTGGCGGGTGGTGCCAGAGAAGGGCTGGAACAGTCGCTCGCGCATGCGTTCGGGCACGCCGGGGCCATTGTCGCGGATGCGGATCAGGCTGCCCTGCGCCTGCTTCTCCAGGCTGACGTCGATCCAGCCCTCGCCGGCGGCCTTGCCGCCGTTGGCGATGGCCTCGCGGGCGTTGCGCAGCAGGTTGACCAGGATCCGGTGCAGCTGTTCGGGGTCGGCCTGCACTCGGGCGCGGACGCCGATCTTGGAGGCGAGCCGCACGCCCACGGGGGTCAGGCCGGCGTCCTCGGCGGCGTCCGCCACCGCGTCAGCGAGATGCACTGAGGCCAGGCTGGGCGGAGCCTCCTCGCTGCGGCCATAGGCCAGCACGTCCGAGGCCAGGCGGATGGCCCGGTCCAGCGCCCGCTCCAGCCTGGGCAGGGCCTGGGCGACCTTGGGATCGCCGGACTGGGCCAGGCGCTCGGAGGCGATCTGGGCGCTGGTCAGCATGTTGCGCAGGTCGTGGTTGATCTTCGCCACCGCCTCGCCCAGGGCCGCCAGCCGGGCTCTGGAATTCAGCGCCGCGCGCAGATCGGCCTGCATCCGGTTCAACTCGGCCTCGGCGCGGCCGATCTCGTCCCGGCGACCCGACAGGCGCGGGCGGGCCAGGGGATCGTCCGGATCGACGCGGAACCGCTCCATTGAGCCGGTGATCCGCTGCATGGGCCGCACGAACAGGGCGTTGAGCAAAAGGTAGATCAGCCCGCCGACCACGGTGGCTATGGCCACGGCGATAAGAGAGATGCGCCACAGATAGGCCAGCAGCGCCTTTTGCAGCCGAACGTCGGTGGTGACGATCTCGATGAAGTCGGCCTTGCCGAACTGCGGCTTGGCCAGCACCCGCACCATGCGGTCCTTGCCGCTGAACAGGGTCTCGAAGGGCGCGGCCAGCAGGTCGGGGGAAAAGCCGCCGCGCAGGTCCACCAGATAGGGGGTGCGCGGGAAGCGCGGCGGGGCGAGCAGCAGGGTGCGCACGCCGTCGCTCTGCACCGCGATGGACAGCACGTCGGCGTCCTGCAGCAGCTGGCTGGACAGCCGGTCGCTGACCACCTGGTTGGGCGAGGCGTCGACCACCCGCGCGGCCGTCTCGGCCAGGCGGATGCGGTCCTGCAGCCAGTTGGCCTCGAACTGAGCCAGCGACCAGGGCATGACCAGCATGCCGCCGAGGGTGACAATCAGCACGGTCAGCACCAGGAGCCGGGACGACAGGCCGCCGGGCCAGAACAGGCGTCTGGCATAGGGTCGCACGTCAGGCTCGCCGCCGCCGTGTCCGAACGGCTGCGGGGGTCCTTTCGGCGCGGAATCGGCAGCGTCCGCCATTCCATCCCGTTACTGCACCGCAGGCCTATGAGCAACGCGGCGCTGTCGTCGCTGCCCCGTGATCAGGTTGCGATCAGGCCGCGATCAAGGTTGGCGCGCGCGCCGGACGCGGCGATAGACCACCGGTCCCAGCGACAGGATGGCGAGGCCGACCAGCGGCAGCAGGAATTTCGGCTGCAGGATGATGCCCGGCCCGATGTGGCGATGGTGGGCGAAGGTCTCGTTGAGGCCGGAGCCGATGCTGGCGAAGATCAGCGAGACCGGCAGGATGCCGAGGAAGCTGGCGGCGACAAAGGTGAGCAGCGGGATGTCGATCAGCCCCAGCGCCAGGTTGATCAGCCAGAAGGGCGCGACCGGCAAAAGCCGCAGGATGACGATGTAGGAGAAGGCGTTCTCGCGCACGCCCGCCTCGATCCTGGCGGCGGTGGGGCCGGCGCGCTGGCGGATCACGTCGCCTGCGGCGACGCGGCAGACCAGGAAGATGATGGTCGCGCCGACTGTGCAGCTGACGGCGGCGGCCAGGCCGCCGATCCAGGATCCGAACAGCAGGCCGCCGGTCAGGGTCATCACCAGGGCCGCGGGCAGGGACAGGGCGACGACGGCGGCGTAGGCGGCGATGTAGGCCGCCAGGCCAAGCCAGGGATGGGCATGGACGGCCGCCTCCACCGCCTCGCGGCGATGCGCCAGTTCATGCAGGGTCAGGTGCTTGGTCAGTCCGCTGGCGAAGGCGGCGATTACGGCGGCCAGGATCAGCACGGCGGGGCCGAACCGCCTGACCATCCCCCATGCGGTCATGAGGCGGCCGTCACGTCAGCGCCCGTAGCCTCGGCGATTGTGCTGAAGCCGTCCGCCCGCAGCCGCCGCGACAGGTCGCGCCGGATAGCCATGACCAGACCCGGCCCGCGATAGATCATGGCGGTGTAGAGCTGCACCGCGCTCGCCCCGGCCCTGATCTTGGCGTAGGCGTCGGCGCCCGAGGCGATCCCGCCGGCGCCGATCAGGGCGATCTGGCCCTTCGAGGCCTCGCGGAAGCTGCGCAGCATCCGGGTCGATAGGTCCATCAGCGGCGCGCCCGATAGCCCGCCCGTCTCCATCGCATGCGGCGACAACAGGTGGGCCGGCCGCGAGAGGGTGGTGTTGCCGACGATCAGAGCGTCCAGACCGCTGGCCATGGCTTCCTTGACGATCTGTTCGATGGCGATGGGTTTCAGGTCCGGCGCCACCTTGAGGAAGACTGGCCGCCGCCCGTCCCTGGCTTCCAGCCCGCGCCGTGCTTCGGCGATCCGGCCGAGCAGGTCCTGCAAGGCCTCGCCGCCCTGCAAATCGCGCAGGCCCGGCGTGTTGGGTGACGAGATGTTGATGGTGAAATAGTCGGCCAACGGCCAGAGCCGCGTGAGGCCGGTGACATAGTCGGCGATCCGGTCGGCGGCGTCCTTGTTGGCGCCGACATTGGCGCCCACGACGCCGGTCCTGGCCCGCGCGGCCAGCCGCGCGGCATAGGGCTCCAGCCCGCCATTGTTGAAGCCCAGCCGGTTGATCACGCCCTTGTCCTCGCTGAGGCGGAACAGGCGCGGGGTCGGGTTGCCCGATTGGGCCAGCGGCGTGACCGTGCCGCATTCGACGAAGCCGAAGCCCGCGCGCAACATGGCGTCCGGCGTCTCGGCGTTCTTGTCGAACCCGGCGGCGAGACCGACGGCGTTGGGCAGCTGCAGACCAGCCAGGTTGACGGCCAGGTCCGGCGTCGGACCCAGCGGCGCCTTGGGTCCAAGCCCCGCCTTCAGCGCGGCGATAGTCAGCCGATGCGCCGCCTCCGGATCGAGCCGCCGCAGCGCCCGCGTGGCCAGGCTGTGCGCGAGGGTCATGCTGTAACCCGCGGGGATGAGCGCTGAATTGAGGCGATCAAGTCCTTGCCTCCATCAACTCGCCAACAACCGGCGCACCGTCCGCGCCGAGGGCTAGCGGTTGGGCGGAGATCACAGCGGACGCGGCCAGCGGCCCATAGAGGTGCGGGAAAAGATCACCGCCGCGCGAAGGCTCCCATTTCAGGCGCGCGCCCAAGCCCTCGGTCTCGACTGCCAGCAACATCACATCGGCCTGGTCAGCGAAGTAGCGGCGCGCCGTCTCAGGCGCCTGGGCCGCGGTGGAGAAGTGGATGAAGCCGTCGGCAAGATCGACCGCCGAACCCATAAACAGGCCCTCGGCCTTGGCGTGCTCCCAGGCCGTCCGGTCAAGCAGCTTATAGATCAGGCTCACAGCGCTCCGCCGCCGAAGTCGCGGGGAACCATGATCCGCTCCATCATCCAACCGCCGGTCGGCGTCTTGGCGAACCCCCCCGCCGCGGCCGTGGGAAACGAGTCCAATGCGCCGGCCTCGTCGATCTGTTCTGGCGATGCGCAGGCCAGGGCCAGCTCGTGCAGGCCGGGATTGTGGCCGATGATCATCAGGCAGTCGGCCGTGTCGCCGGTGGCGCCCAGGGTGTGCAGCAGGTGTTCGCGGGAAGCCAGGTAGAGGCCGCGCGAGACCTCGGCCGCCGCGTTCGGAAACGCTGGCGAAACCTCTTCCCAGGTCTCGCGGGTGCGGCGCGCGGACGAAACCAGCACCAGGTCGGGTATGAAGCCGGCGTCGGCCAGGACCCGGCCCATCAGGGCGGCGTCGCGCCGGCCCCGGTCCGTCAGGCCCCGCTCGATATCCCCGCCGAGCGTCGAGACCGAGTCGGCCTTGCCATGGCGCAGCAGAATCAGCCGTTGCATGCCCTCTCCCGGCGACACCCCTTAGGTCTCGTCTTGTGCCTGAAGGCGGCCCGGGAAGGAAGCGGCCGGTTGACAGGAGGCGCCCATGAAGGTCCAAGGCGCGCATGAGCCGCGATGTAGCACCTTCACCATCGGTCGGTGCGGACGGAGGCCTGATGCGCTTTGGTCCGGACCAGCCGTTGCGGCTGGAGTCCAAGGCCAGGCTGGACGGGCTGGAGATCGCCTATCGCACCTATGGCCAGCTGAACCCCGACCGCTCCAACGCGGTCCTGGTCTGCCACGCCCTGACCGGCGATCAGCACTGCGCCGGCGAGCATCCCTCCACCGGCAAGCCGGGCTGGTGGAATCGGGTGATCGGCCCCGGCCTGCCGCTCGACCCGGAGCGGCACTTCATCATCTGCACCAATGTCATCGGCGGCTGCATGGGCTCGACCGGGCCAGCCTCGATCAATCCGGCCACGGGCAAGGTCTACGGCCTGAGCTTTCCGGTGATCACCATCGCCGACATGGTCCGCGCCCAGGCCATGCTGATTGACGCCCTGGGCATCGAGACCCTGTTCGCGGTGGTCGGCGGCTCCATGGGCGGCATGCAGGCGCTGCAATGGGCGGCCGACTATCCCGAACGGCTGTTCTCGGTGGTCTGCATCGCCAGCGCGCCGCGCCACTCCGCGCAGAACATCGCCTTCCACGAGGTGGGCCGCCAGGCGATCATGGCCGACCCGGACTGGCGCGCCGGCGCCTATGCCGACCAGGGCGCGCGGCCGGAAAAGGGCCTGGCCGTGGCGCGCATGGGCGCACACATCACCTATCTGTCGGAAACCGCTCTGCAACGGAAGTTCGGCCGCGAACTGCAGCGGGACGGCCTGTCCTGGGGCTTCGACGCCGACTTCCAGGTGGAGAGCTATCTGCGCCACCAGGGCGCGGCCTTCGTCGATCGGTTCGACGCCAACAGCTACCTCTACATCACCCGGGCGCTGGACTATTTCGATCTGGCCCAGGCGCATGGCGGGGTGCTGGCCAACGCCTTCGCCAAGGCGCGGGCGGTGCGGTTCTGTGTGCTGTCCTTCACCTCCGATTGGCTCTACCCGACCCCGGAAAGCCGGATGATCGTCAAGGCGCTGAACGCGGCGGCGGCGCGGGTGAGTTTCGTCGAGATCGAGACCGATAAGGGCCACGACGCCTTCTTCCTCGACGAGCCGGTGTTCCATGGCGCCCTGCGCGGCTTCCTTGAATCGGCCGCGGCGGCGAGGGGGCTGGCGTGACCGCGTTTCAGCTTGGCGCTTCCGAACGCGAGGACTTCCGCGAGATCCTGCGCCTGGTGCGTCCGGGCTCACGGGTGCTGGAGATCGGTTGCGGCGAGGGCGCGCTGCTGGACCTGCTCGCCCACGAAAAGAAGGTCGATGGGCGGGGGCTGGAGATCAGCCCCGAAGGCGTCTCGGCCTGCCTGGCGCGCGGTCTGGCGGTGGTGCAGGGGGATGCGAACGGCGACCTCGCCGACTATCCGGCCGACGCCTTCGACTACGCCATCCTGTCGCAGACCCTGCAACAGATGCGCGACCCCAGGCAGGTGCTGACCGAGCTGTTGCGGATCGCCGAGCGGGCTATTGTCTCGCTGCCGAACTTCGGCCATTGGCGGGTGCGCTGGGCGTTGGTGACCAGCGGGCGGATGCCGGTGACGACGGACCTACCCGATCCCTGGTGGGCGACGGCCAACATCCACCTCTGCACCCTGCGCGACTTCACCGACCTTTGCGCGGACCTGGGCGTGCGGATCGAGGCCTCGGCGGCGCTGACGCAGAGCCGCCCGGCGCGGCCGATCGAGCCCTTGCGGGCGATCGAGAACCTGCGGGCGGAACAGGCGCTGTTCCTGATCAGCCGCCCGGGCGCGCGGGAAGGACAGGTTGCCGCAGGGGGCGATCTGTTCGGGCGGTCGTTGCGCCGAGCCACGCCCTAACCCCCTTCACACCGTCTCCCCGGCCTTGTGCCGGGGCGACGGTGTTTTTGGAAATAGGTGACTTCCGGCGTCCCGCCTTCGCGGGTGGGAGCGCTACATTCCCTAGAACAGGAACCGCGCCAGGGCCCGGGCGTCGTAGCTGTTGAAGTTGCCGTGCCATTCGCCGCCGCCGTCGGCGGTGAAGTCGGCGAACTGGCCGCCGGCGCGCAGGCCCAGGCGGCCCAGCAGGCCGCCCTTGTCCTGGAAGTTGGCGTTCAAGGCGAAGTTGGTGTTGCCGCTGACGAAGCGGGCGTTGGTGGCGCCCGGGCCGCCATAGACAACGCTGCGCCAGCCGACCATCAGCTCCGGCCGATAGCGGATCGCGTCGCCGAAGGTGGCGCCCAGCACCAGGTCAACCTGGGCCGAGGCCTGTTGGCTGGTACGCGGAGCGACCACCAGGTCGAAGGCCGAGCCGCCGCCCTTTTCGGTGTAGCCTTCCTCAAACAGGGCGATGTAATCGCCGGACAGTTCCGGCCGCAGGTAGAAGTGGCCGAACTCGATCGGCGCGTTGATGCCGAACTGAGCCGCGATGATACCGCCGCCCCATTGCGCCGTGGCGATCCGCTGCAGGGTCGCGGTGGTGGCCGGCACGTTCGGATTGTTGAGCGAGGCCGGGTTGGGACCGACGTCGAGAATCTGCCGCTGGCTGTCGAACCAGGCATAGCCGCCGTCGAGGCTGGCGTTGGCGTTGATGCCGGTGCCCTGGGAGCGCCAGTAGACGCCGGCCTCCAGGGTCGAACCGGCCATGTGGCCGTAAGAGCTCTGGCCGGCGTCGGTGACCTCGGTCGAGAGGAAGGAGCCGGACACGCCGACCACGCCGTTGCCGTGCGCTTCTTCCGCGCCCACCGCCACGCCGAAGCCGCCGGCGTCATAGCCGGCGCTGTCGTCGTCGCCCTGGTGAGTCAGGAAGCCGATCTCCTGCACCCAGCCGCGGGTCTGGTCGGTTTCCAGCTTCAGGGGCTCGGTTTCCTGGGTGCGGATGATGGCGCGCTCGCCGATCGCCAGGCTTTCGAACGGACCGCCGGCGAAGTCGGGCAGGAACTGGTTGTACAGCTTCTTGAACGAGCCCTCGTCGGTCTTGCTCAACAGGTCGGCCTCAACGCCCACGTCCTTGGTGAAGGCGTTGTAGATGGCGTTGTAGGCGGCGGCCTGGTTCGAGTTCAGGTTCAGCTGCGCGGCGGTGGCTCGGCTGACATCGACGGTCAGGGCGCCCGCCTGGAAGGTGGTGTCGAGGTTGGATTTGTAGATGTAGGGCGTCGAGCCAAGGGTGAAGTTGGCCAGTTGGGCGTTGTCGGTCCCGTTGCCGATCACGACCACGAAATGGTCCGGCGAGCCGGCGACCGCGCCCGCCGGCAGGGCGGACAGCAGATTCAAACCGATCTGGGCCCCGCTGGCGATCGTGATGCCGCCGGCGGCGGCGCCGGAAGCGTTGAGCTGGCCATTCTTCACCGCCTCGGCGCCGCTGGGGTCGGCGGAAAGAATGATCTGGCCTGTGGCGCCCACATTGAGGCTCGGCACGGTGATCTGACCGGAATTGTTGGTCACATTGAGCGTGCCCTGCTTCACGTTAATGGCCAGCGCGCCTCCGCTTGCGACCGACAGGCCGCCCTTGGTGATCGCGCCGCCATTGATGATGAGGCTGTTGTTGAGCGACGTGCCGAAGACAACGTCGCCGGTCAGGATTCCGGTCTCCAGATCCAGCTTGGCCGCGCCGGAGCCGAACAGGACGTCGCCGGTGATCGACGGCGAGGTCGCGGTGGTGGTGCCGTCGCTGGCGACCAGCGTGCCTGGGCTCTGGGTCACAGTCACGCCCGTCGTATTGGCGCGCAGATCGATCGCGACCGCGTTTTCGCCGGTGGTGGGGTCGGTCGCATTGGCCGGAGCGAAGACAGCGGAGATGGTGTTGGTGTTGGTGATCGACTTCACATTGCCGGAGGTGTCCAGAATGGCCGTGGCCGTTCCGGCGTAGCCGCCCTGGGCGATGACCACATTGTTGCTGAGCACGTCGGTGGGCGAGATGGCCGCGGCGATGATGCCGTTGTTGTTGATCACCGTGCCGCCGGCGGCGGTCGAGTCGATCTGCAAGGCCGTGACGGTCGGTGCCCCGGTGACCAGGTTGGATTGGGACGTGGCGGTGAGCGAGCCGGTGACGTCGATGACCGGCACGGTCGCGTTGGAGCCGATATGCAGGCCGGTGGCGCTGCCATTGCCGGCGCCGAGGGTGGCCACGGTGTTGCCGAAGGCCGCCGCCGATACCGAGCCGATGATGCTGATGCCGCCGTTGACCACCACGGCCGCGGTGCTGACCGATGTGCCGCTGGCGTTGGTATATTGGCCGCCGATCTGCATGCCGGTCGAGTTTACATTGTTGTAGACGCCGGAACTGGCGACCGAGCCGCCAATGACGATGCCATGCGGGCCGGTTGGGGTCGGGAAGCCCGCGCCGCTGGTGTCGCCGCTGACCGTACCGATGGTGGTGGCGTTGGCCTGGTTGCCGACCAGCATCGCCGGAGCCGAGCCGAACGAAGTCACGGAGCCGGCGCCCACCGCCGCGACGGTGGTCGTCGCCGCTACCGCGGCGGTTAGATTGATCCCGTGGTTGACAGTGCCGCCGACCCACAGGGCGGGGCCGCCCATCTGCATCTCGGCCGGCGTGTTTGCAATGAGGCCGATGGTCGGCAGACCGAACGAGGTGCTGGGCGAGGTGTTGCGGAAGCCGGTCGCCGTGAGGCTGCTGCTGACGGTGATTCCATTGGCGCCGTTGTCGATGGCCACGCCCACCGCATTGCCGCCGGTCGCGGAGACACTGCCGGTCAGGATGACGTTGCCGTTGATGACGCCGGTGGTGTGGACGCCGAAGCTCTGGTCGGTGGTGCCCAGGTTGCCGCCGGTGACCGTGACATTGCCGGCGATCAGCACGTCGCCGGTCACATTGGTCAGGACGGCGACGCCGGTCGAGTTTTCACCGATCACGCTGATCGCGCCGGAGGCATAGACGGCGGTTATGTTACCCGCGTTGTTGGTGGCGTCGGCGACGCCGGTGAAGGTCCCCGGGCCGGTGACGAGAATGCCATAGCGGCCGGATCCGGTCGCGTACTGGCCCTTCACCCCGTTCTCGGTGTCGATCACGCCATCGCTGTTCGTGTCCGTCGAGGTGTCGGTCTCGGTGATGCTGATCGTGCCGGTGTTGATGACCTCGCCGGTATTGCCGCCGTTGGCCTGGACGCCGATGGCGCCGTTGATCCCGGTGGCGCTGATGGAGCCGGCGTTGGAGACGGTGTTGTTGCTGTTGATCGTCACCGCGGTCGGCGGCGCTGCGCCGGTCCCCAGCGTGATCGCGCCGGCGGTGTTGATGGTGACATTGCCGGCGGTGGAGGTGACCAGCGGGGTCGTGGTCGCGCTCCCCACGGTGGTCTGGGCATGCGCGAGCGAGGCGGCGAACGCGAGCGGCGCCACGGCGGCAGCGACCCAAACGTGTTTCATAAAGCCACTCCCCTCAGCGACACGAGTCTCAGCGACTTGGGCCGACCCCTGACCGATCACTCTCTCGGCTGGGAAAATGTCAGCTTCATGTCGACACTGTTTCACCTCGCGACGCGAGGTGAGTTGTCCTTAAAGTGCGATGGCGTTGAGGGGAAGGGCGTAATGGCCGCCAACGCACCCTAAGACACGGAACAGAAGCGTATTTTGGCTGTAGAGGACGGCCAATACGCGTGGTGGGCGAATTAGCCGGTGATCGCCATCGCGTCGCGTTCGCCGGTGCGAATGCGCACGGCCGAGTCGAGCGGGCTGACGAACACCTTGCCGTCGCCGATCTTGCCGGTGTTGGCGGCCTGGACGATGGCCTCGACCACCTTGGTCACCAGGTCGTCATCGACCGCGGTCTCGACCTTTACCTTCGGCAACAGCTTCACCTCGTATTCGGCGCCCCGATAGACCTCGGTCTTGCCCTTCTGACGGCCGTAGCCGCGGACCTCGGTGACGGTCAGGCCCGAGGCGCCGGCTTCGGTCGCGGCATCGACGACAGCGTCGAGGCGGCTCGGTTTCACGATGGCGGTGATCAGCTTCATGGCGTGTTCCTCCTTATGGTTCGGTGAAGACAAATAGGCTGAAAGCTTCGAAATACAATTATTTTACGACGTAAAATGAGTGTCTTACGCCGTAAACAATGAACTATGCGCGATCGTCGGCGACCTTTCTCGACTTGGCGTTGGGCGCCGGCTGCAGGGCGCCGGGCACGAAGACCCGCACCGGCATGCGCCGCCCCTTGGGCTTGACGGCGAAGGTCTGCTTGACCGCCTCCAGCAGGATGAGGCCCGAAAGGCCGGGCCAGAGCCGCGCCCCGATCTGTTCGAAACTATCGGCCCAGCGGGCGGTCCATTGCAGCGGCGGGGCGAACAGGGCCCGCGACCATGCCACCGGCTCCAGTTCGGCCTCGCGCACCAGCGCCTCCAGCTGGCGGCGAGTGAAGGGCTGGCCGTGGCCGAAGGGAGTGGATTCCACGTTCGACCAGACGCCGCGACGGTTGGCCGCGGCCACGATGACCCGCCCGGACGGCGCCAGCACCCGCCAGACCTCCCGCAGCACGGCCAGGGGATCGTCAGCCTCCTCCAGCGCATGGATCACCAGCATCCGGTCGAACATGGCGTTGGGAAACGGCAGCGAGCGCTCATTGACCAGCACCGACGCCACGGGGCCATCGGCGGGCCAGACCTCGACCCCCTGCGAAGCTGGCATCGCCGCCAGCACCCGCCGCGCGGCGGGGCGGAAACGCCGAAGATAGGGGGTGGCGTAGCCGAGGCCGAGCACGTCCAGCCCGCCGACGCCGTCCCAGGCCTCCTCGACCCGGCGACCGATCATCGACCGCGTGGCGCGGCCGAGAGGGCTTGCGTAAAATTCCCGAAGCTCCAGAACGTCGCGGCGCATGATCCACCAATGCGTTAAGGGTTGAGGACGGCCCTGAGCTTACGCCGCCCCAAGCTCATATAGAAACGCCAGGACCGATATCGGAGAGCCTCCATGCCGCTGACCGTTCGCCAATTCGCCTGCCTGTCGGACAACTACGGCTTCCTCGCCCGCGATGAGGCGACCGGAATGACCGCTTGCATCGACACCCCGGAGGCCGGCGTCATCCTGAAGGAGCTCCAGGTTCTGGGCTGGAAGCTCGACCTGATCCTCAACACCCACTGGCATCCGGATCACGCTGGCGGCAATGCCGAGATCAAGGCCGCCACTGGCGCCACCGTGATCGGCCCCGCCGAGGTGGAGCGGATTTCGCCGCTGGACCGCAAGGTCGGCGACGGCGACGTGGTCGAACTGGGCGAGACCCGGTTTAAGGTCATCGACACCGGCGGCCACACCTTGGGCCACATCACCTATTTCGATCCCGCCGACCAGATCGCCTTCGTCGGCGACACCCTGTTCGCGCTCGGCTGCGGCCGGCTGTTCGAAGGCACGGCCGAGCAGATGTGGGCCAGCCTGTCCCGCCTCGCCGCCCTGCCGGACGAGACCGCGGTCTATTGCGCCCACGAATACACCGCCTCCAACGCCCGCTTCGCGCTTACGGTGGACGACGGCCCGGCGCTGAAGGCTCGCGCGGCGGAGATTTTCGCCGCCCGAGAACGCGGAGAACCCACCGTCCCCACCACCATCGCCCGCGAAAAAGCCACCAACCCGTTTCTGCTCGCCGGCAGCGCGCAGAGGTTCGGGGAGGTCCGCGCGGCGAAGGATAATTTCAAGGGGTAGATTGGTCGAGTTCGGGCTCGGACGTTCGGCCGGCGCGAGCGCCGAGGGAACGACGCCACAATCCCTACCTGAACATCACCACCGATATCCGCCGCGAAGACGGCCGGCCGGCGACGCCCTTGTTGGGCGCCACGGTGATGCGCAAGGTCCCGTCGCTGTATTTGGCGGCGGCTGTGTGGCCAGGCTCGAACAGGACGCGGTTCAGCTTCAGCCCGTCCCTGGCCTTCTTGGTCAGGCTGTTGATCGCTTCTGCGGTGATCTCGGCGGAATCGGCCACCAGATAGGCGGTCTCGGGCGTCACGTCCGGCGCATCGAACACCACCAGCCGCTGCAGGGCGTGCGAGGATCGCGCGCTGGCCTGGGCCAGACGCTGGAGCAGGGCCGACGGCGACAGCACCGCGGAGGGGTGGATCGGCTCGGCCTCGCCCTGGAGCGAGGCCGCGACGCCGCCGGGACTGCTCACGGTGAACAGGGTCAGGCCGCCCAGCCCGGTCGCCCGCAGCATCGGCTCGCCCAGGTCGTTCTTATAGATGGTGTCGCCGCGCGGCGCGGGCACGGCCTGTAGCACCCAGATCTCGCCGCTGCCCAGGAACCGCAGCAGCGGCGGGCTCGAGGAGCGATCGAAGATGAACGGCGATCCGGCGTCCGGCACATAGACGCCGACCGGCGGATCCGCTGGATTGTTCTGCTCGGGGCGATGCCGTCCGCCCTGCAGCAGATCGCGCAGGCTAAGGGGCCCCGCAATCGCCTCTGAGCTGATGCAAGCCACGGCCAATCCGCAGATGACAAACAGGCCGAACGGTCTGGATCGTCTCATGCAACAGCGGATGCGCTAGGAGTGGGGCGCTTTTTGGACACGGCCAAGGCGATAGCGGCGCCGTCTCGCGGCTGGATCAGCCGGCCATGTACTGGCCGCCGTTCACCGTCAAGGTGGCGCCAGTGACAAAGCCGGCGTCTTCGCGGGCCAGAAAGGCCACGCAGGCGGCGATTTCAGCGGCGGTGCCGAGGCGTCCGACCGGAATGCCGGCGACAATGCCCTTCATCACTTCGGGCGAAACCGCCTGCACCATTTCGGTGTCGATATAGCCGGGGGAGACGGCGTTGACGGTGATCCCCTTGCGGGCGGTCTCCTGGGCCAGGGCCTTGGTGAAGCCGATCACCCCGGCCTTGGCGGCGGAATAGTTGGTCTGGCCCATCTGGCCCTTCTGGCCGTTGATGGAGGAGACGTTGATGATCCGGCCGTAAGAGCGCTCCCGCATGCCGTCGATCACCTGGCGGCTCATGTTGAAGATGGAGGCGAGGTTGACGAAGATCACCTCGTTCCACTGCTGCGGGGTCATCTTGTGCAGCATGGCGTCGCGGGTGATGCCGGCGTTGTTGACCAGCACGTCGATGGGGCCGAGTTCCGCTTCGACAGCTTTCACCGCTTTTTCGCAGTCGGCGAATTCGCCGACGTTGCCTTTGACGATCATGACGCCAAGGTCCTTGGCGCAGGCCTGAGCCGCTTCCTCGTTGCCCGCATAGCCGGCCGCGACCTTGAAGCCGTCGGCCTTCAGCCGCTCGACGATGGCCAGGCCGATGCCGCGCGTACCGCCGGTGACCATTGCGACTCGAGCCATGCCGTCTCCACCCTATGCTGAAGGCGCTTCTTCATTGAGCGCCGTTCAGCATAAGGCCCGAATTCCGCAGGCCCGACAAGCGAAGCCGGATCAAGGTTTGGCGGCGGGAGTGGATGCGGCCTCGCCCCCTTCGACGCCGCCTGCGGCGTCGCTCAGGACAGGCCTCGACAGGCTCAGGGTGAGGCCTACTCAAACGTCAGTAGAAATCCTCATGCTGAGCTTGTCGAAGCATTGAGGGGATTTCGGACCCGCTGCCCTCAGACCCGCTCGACGCACATGGCCACGCCCATGCCGCCGCCGACGCAGAGGGTGGCCAGGCCCTTCTTGGCGTCCCGCTTGCCCATCTCGTAGAGCAGGGTGGTCAGGATGCGCGCGCCAGACGCCCCGATCGGGTGGCCGATGGCGATGGCGCCGCCATTAACGTTGACCTTGGCAGGGTCGAGGCCCAACTCGCGGACCACGCTGAGCGACTGGGCGGCGAAGGCCTCGTTGGACTCGATCAGATCCAGGTCGGAGACCTTCCAACCGGCCTTTTCCAGCGCCTTCTTCGAGGCGGGGATGGGTCCCGTGCCCATGATTTCCGGATCGACCCCCGCGTGGGCCCAGGAGGCGATCAGGGCCAGCGGCTTGATGCCCCGCGCCTTGGCTTCCTCTTCGCTCATCAGCACCAGGGCCGCGGCGCCGTCGTTGAGGCCGGAAGCGTTGGCCGCAGTCACCGACCCGTCCTTGGTGAAGGCCGGCTTCAGCGCCGCCATGGCCTCATAGGTGGCGCCGTGGCGGATGAACTCATCCTTGGAGACCACGGTGTCGCCCTTGCGGCCCTTGATGGTCACCGGGGCGATCTCGTCGTCGAACCGGCCGGAGGTCTGCGCGGCTTCCGCCTTGTTCTGCGAGGCGACGGCAAACCGGTCCTGGTCCTCGCGGGTGATTTGCCAGCGGGCGGCGATGTTCTCGGCGGTCTGGCCCATGTGGTAGCCGTGGAAGGCGTCCCACAGGCCGTCCTTGATCATGGTGTCGGTGAAGGCCATGTCGCCCATCTTCGTCCCATTGCGCAGGTTGGCGGCGTGCGGCGACTGGCTCATGCTCTCCTGGCCGCCGACCACCACCACCTTGGCGTCGCCCTGCAGGATCTGCTGGGCGCCCAGGGCCACGGCCCGCAGGCCCGAGCCGCAGAGCTGGTTCAGGCTCCAGGCCGGGCTTTCCACCGGAATGCCGGCGTTCACCGCCGCCTGCCGCGCCGGACCCTGGCCCGCGCCGGCCTGCAACACCTGGCCCAGCACCACCTCGTCGACATCCGACAGCGCGATTCCGGCGCGTTCGACCGCGGCCTGGATCGCGATCCGGCCCAACTCGTGCGCGGGCAGGCTGGAGAGGGCGCCGTTGAAGGAGCCCACCGGGGTGCGGGCGGCGGAGACGATGGCGATCTTGCTCATGGGGTTCTCCCGAAAGGATGGCGTGAACCAATGCGCCGAAGGGCAGGTCTCGTCACGCGCTTAGCTTCAGATAGGCGCTGAATTTTCTGTGTCAAAACGACGACTGGCGTATCGGCGCCGCATCCGCGATACTGCACTGCGGTGTAACCATAAGCCTTCCGCGAAGGCGAGGGAACCTGAGGGGCGTAAATGGCGGAGACCGAACAGGCCAGCGGCGCTGGAGACCGCGTCGTAATTAAAAAGTACGCCAATCGCCGGCTCTACAACACCCGCTCCAGCGCCTACGTCACGCTCGAACACCTGTCGGAAATGGTCAAGGAGGGCGTCGATTTCGTCGTCTATGACGCCAAGACCAACGACGACATTACCCGCTCGGTCCTGACCCAGATCATCTTCGACGAGGAGAGCCGGGGCCCGAACCTTCTGCCGATCCAGTTCCTGCGCCAGCTGATCCGCTTCTATGGCGATAGCATGCAGGCCTTCGTGCCCTCCTATCTGGAGATGTCCCTCGACGGCTTCACCCGCCAGCAGGAGCGGCTGCGTGGCCAGCTGACGGGCGCCATGGGCGTTACGCCGGTCGCGGGCTTTCTGGAGGAGCAGGTGCGCCAGAACCTCGTCCTGTTCGACCGGGCGATGAAGATGTTCTCGCCCTTCGCCTTCCCGCGCGCGGACGATGCGGCGGCAATGGCCGCCCCGGAGCCGGAGCCGGCCAAGCCCGCCGACACCTCGCTGGACGACCTGAAGCGCAGGATGGAAGAGATGCAGGCCCAGATCGCCAAGCTGGCGGCCAAGGAATAGCGCTCAAAGGGACGTAGGCGTACCCGTTCTTAACCGGTGGGGCTTTAGATTGAGGGCCGATCCATCACGGCCCCGCACCCTCTCATGTCCGACCCCGACTCCCCGACGCCCCGCTCGGCCTCGCGCCGCAAGTCCATCCGCCGGACCGGCGGCGAGGATCGCCGGGCCGACGGCGAAGCGCGGATCAATCTGCCCGCCATCGTTCCCGGCGCCAGCAAGAGCCGTGTCGTCCCGGCCGCAGCCGGCGCCGGCGCTGGCGTCGATCAGGTCAGCGAATTCACCGCCCAGCTGATGGGCCAGACCGGCCAGAAGCGTGGACTGCGCGGCGGCCCCGAGACCTTGGACAAGGCCAGGGGCGCCTACCTCGGCGCCGAATGGTCCGGCGTCGCCGACCGCCGCCCGCCGGCCGGCCGGATCACCAAGACCGAGATCTGATCTGGCGGCCCCTAAGCCTTGCCGATTCCGTCCAGCTTCGCCAGCGCCACGTCCGGCAGTTTAAGCTCAGCCGCCGCCAGGTTTTCGCGCAGGTGAGCGACGGATGAGGTGCCGGGGATCAGCAGGATGTTGGGCGAGCGGTGCAGCAGCCAGGCCAGCGCCACCTGCATGGGCGTCGCGCCCAGCTCCGCCGCCACCTCCGACAGGGCGGCTGACTGCAGCGGCGCAAAGCCGCCGAGCGGGAAGAAGGGCACATAGGCGATCCCCGCGCCGTTCAGTTCGTCGATCAGGGCGTCGTCGGCGCGGTTGGCGACATTGTACATGTTCTGCACGCAGACCACGGGCGCGATGGCCCGGGCCTCGGTCACCTGGGTCGAGGTGACGTTGCTCAGGCCCAGATGCCGGATCAGGCCCTGCTCGCGCAGCTTGGCCAGGGCGGTGAACTGGACCGCGATGGAGGCCTCATCGGGCGCGTGGGTAGCGCCCATGACGCGCAGGTTGACCACATCGATGGCCGGGACGCCGAGATTGCGCAGGTTGTCGTGGATGGCGCGCTCAAGTTCGGCGGGCTTCTGCGCCGGGTTCCAGGAGGCGTCCTCGCCGCGCACCGCCCCAACCTTGGTGACGATGACCAGATTGCCGGGATAGGGATGCAGCGCTTCCTTGATCAGCTTGTTGACCACATGGGGGCCATAGAAGTCGCTGGTGTCGATGTGATCGACGCCGTGGGCCAGCGCCTGGCGCAGCACCGACAAGGCCTCGGCGTGGTCCTTGGGCGGGCCGAACACGCCCGGGCCGGCAAGCTGCATCGCGCCATAGCCCATCCGGTGCACGGTGCGGTCGCCGAGGGCATAGGTCCCGGCGCTGGCGATATCGGTCATGGCGTGTCTCCCCAAGTTGGATCGCCGGTATATGGGCCTTCGGCGCCGGTTCGGTAACAGGGCCCGGTTCGAACACCCGATTTCCCCCTCGATTTCCCCTTTGTTAACCATGATCGGCGAGCTTCGGCACAGTCCCGGACCCGCGTCACATGTTCTCCAAGAAGCCTCAGACGCCCGCCTATGCAGGCATGACCCAGCCGGCCTCGCCGGGCGGGGCCAGCGCCTTGGTGGCCGCGGCCATGCACAATCCCGTGCTGACGGTGGGCGGCGCCTCGCTGCTGTTCCTTTTAGCGGGCGCTGGCGTGCTTGTGGCCGCCGGCGATCCCCGCGCCGGCGCGCCCAGCGTGCTGATGCCGGTGACCCAGCCGGGCGCGCCGCCGCCGCCGGGCTGGAAGGAGGCCTTGGCGCCCGACACCACGGGCAGTGCGCCGGTCAGCGTCAGCGACCTGCAACTCACCGCCGGCGCCCCGGACACCACCCCGATCCAGGGCCAGGCCATCATCAGCTTTCCCGGCGCGCCGGCGCCGGCCGCCGCCGACCGCACGGCCCAGGCCCTGCCGTCCGCGCCCATCGCCGGCCTGACCTCGCCGGGACCCGGCGGCGCACCCCTGCCAGCCATCGCCTCCGACGGCCGCACCCCCGCCGACGCCTATGCTCGCCCGTTTCACTCCAACGGCAAGCCCCGGATCGCCCTGGTCATCGGCGGTCTCGGCCTGAACGCCAAGGCCACCCGCCAGGCGATCGAGCAGCTGCCGGCCGACGTGACCCTGTCGTTCGTGCCCTACGCCGACGGCCTGCAGGGCTGGATCGACCTGGCCCGGCAGAACGGTCACGAGGTGCTGCTCGAGGCGCCGATGGAGCCGGCCGACTATCCCGATAACGATCCCGGCCCCTACACCCTGCTCACCGGCGCGCAGCCGAAGGAGACCCTGGGCAAGCTGGACTGGATCATGTCGCGGGCCACAGGCTACTTCGGCCTGACCAACTATCTGGGCTCCAAGTTCGTCGGCAACGAGAGGGCGATGGCGACCCTGATGCTGGGCGTGCGCCAGCACGGCCTGGCCTTCGTCGATGACGGCTCGGCCGCGCGGGTCGGCGGCGGCGGCGCGCCGCGCGCCTCGGCCGACCGGGTGATCGACGACCAGCTGGCCAGCGACGCCATCGACAACCAGCTCCTCGCGCTGGAGGCCTCGGCGCTGCAGAACGGTCAGGCCCTGGGCTCCGGCTTCGCCTATCCCATTACCCTGGACGAGGTGAACCGCTGGGTGGCGGTGCTGCCATCGCGCGGCTATCAGCTCGCGCCCGCCTCGGCGGTGATGCGGAAATAGGGCGGCGGCTGGGATTGAGCGCGCACGATGTTGGCCGACGCTGAGGGGTCGGGGCGCTAAATCCTGATCTCAAATCACACCGTTCCCTCGCCACAAGGGCGAGGGAACGGTGAAAGTAGGGTGTTGAACAAGCAGCGCCCGCGGATCGATTCAATCTGAACCCATTTCAGGCTGAAACGCCGGCGCCGCAGAATCAGACAAATCACCGGCCAAGCTGCGGCAACTTCGCGACCCAGACGCCTGGCCCAGCCTTTGTCGCTATCGCCCGGGGCGAACAGCCTTCACCGTCAGCGATATGCGGCTAGGCTGGCGGCCTAAGCGCATTCGACCATCCGCAACCGATCAAAGCCTGACTGTGAGATTTTGGACTTCAGCACCCTTTGCGGCCGCGTTGCTGGCCATGCTGGCGCCGACCATGCCGGCCGGCGCGGACTGGTATGGCCCCAGGGACAAGGTCCCCTACGGCGCGCGGACGCTTAGCCAGACCGACCCGGCGGAGTTCTCCAAATCCATCTCCTACCAGCTTTGGCGGGCCGGGCTGGGGGGCGCGAAGCTCGACCTCTTTCCGCCGGCCCCGACCACCACCGACGGCTGGTTTCAGCCCGGGCCGCCGATGCTGGTGCGGGGGCTGAACGCCCACAGCGCCGACTATCGCGAGATCCAGGACCATATGGACCTGTTTCCCTATGACCGGGAAAAGCCCTGTCTGACGACGGAATTCCAGCGCGAAGGGCCGATGCCGGACCTGGTGGAAGTCGGTCTGCACGAGGCCGCCCACTTCGTGTCGTTCCGTCTGAGGCTCGACCGGTCGGCCTATGCGGCGGTAAGGCGGACGATCGACGCCTATAATGCCGATCCCGCCATTTCCCAGGCCTACAAGGTCAATGTGAGCTTCCAGAACGTGCGGGAAGACATCGCCGACGCCAGCGCCATCCTCTACATCTATTCCAACTACCGCGACGTTGCGGCGAACGACGCGGAGGCCCAGGCCAAGGCCGACATGCGAGTCTCGGAATTCTTCGATTCCGAACACGAGACCTCCAAGTCCATCGCCGCCGCTCGGGCGGCGTTTCTCAGCCATCCGCAATACGGCCTCACCATCGTCGAAACGACGCAGGCGGCCGCGGACATCGTCATGAACGAGCCGGTCCAGTACCTCGACACCCGTCTGCAGGCCGCCCGCCAGGTCAGGGACCCGTCCCTGGGCGATCCAGCCTTCGAGGCGCGCCTGACCGTCGCCTACGACCGGTTCCGGAGGATCAGAAACCGGTTTTGTGGCGCGGAGCCTGCCCCGCCTTCGGCGTAACGGGTTTTCTCAGCCCCCGATCACGGTCATTATCGGCCTATTCCGGGCGCCTGGGCGTCGCAGTTCAGAGCCTTCCCGCGTGCGAGACCTGTCGCGCCATCGTCCCAATGTCGGCGTGGTGCTGTTTCATCCCGATGGCCGGGTCTGGATCGGCCAGCGGTCCGACCGGCGCGAGCCGCATGGCTGGCAGTTTCCGCAAGGCGGCGTCGATGGGGACGAGGACCTCTATGAGGCCGCGCGACGCGAGTTGGCCGAGGAGACCGGCGTGACATCCGTCAGCCTGCTTGGCCGCACCACCGAGTGGCTGACCTACGACTTCCCGCCGGAGGCCAAGCGCCACCGGGAGGGCTGGGAGGGCCAGAAGCAGATCTGGTTCGCATTTCGGTTCGAAGGCGATGAGGCGGAGGTCCGGCTCGATGCGCAGGACCCGCCTGAATTCAATGGGTGGCGATGGGCCGCGCTGGACGAGACGCTCGATCTTATCGTGCCGTTCAAGCGGCCTGTGTATGAAGAAGTGGTGCGGGCGTTCGCGGTCTTCGCGGGCCGGGCTGCTGTTGGGGTGAAGGATGGCGTCAAGCCCGGGCTCTAAGCCCAAGGTCATCATGGTGCACGGGGGGTTTTGCGGCGGCTGGGCGTTCGACGCCTTCCGCGCGCCCTTCGAGGCCGCCGACCACGCCTGTCTGGCGCCGGACCTGCGCGGCCATGGCGCGGGCTCGTCCAGCGTCGCCGGCGTCTCCATGACCGACTTCGCCAAGGACATCGCCGCCCTGGTGGAGGCGGAGGCCACACCGCCGGTGCTGATCGGCCATTCCATGGGCGGGCTGGTGGCGATGATGGCCGCGGCTCGCACGCGGGTGAGCGGGCTGATCCTGCTCGCGCCGTCTCCGCCCTGGGGCGTGGCCGGCGCCAGCATGGAGGAGGCGGCCTCGGCCCTCAGCCTGCACGCGCTCGGCCCCTTCTGGCTGCAAGCTATCGAACCCGACTACGCCTCCGCGCGGCTCTACAGCCTGGACCGGCTGGAGAGCGACGCACGGCGCCACGCCTTCAACAGCATGACCGCCGAAAGCGGCCGGGCGCTGTGGGAGACGCTGAACTGGTGGCTCGACCCCTTCATGACCACCTCCGTGGCCGCCGACCGGATCAAGGCGCCGAGCCTGGTCATGGTTGGCGCCAAGGACATGATCCATCCCCCCGCCACGGTGCGCCAGACCGCCGAACGTCTGGGGGCGGACTTCCGCGTCTTCGACGGCATGAGCCACTGGCTGCTCGGGGAGCCGGGCTGGGAGGACGTGGCCGAGGCCTGCCTAAACTGGGTCGGGGAGCAGACGAGCCGAGAGGCGGCTTAAGGGCCGCTGAGTGCGAGTTGGATCGTTCCGCCGGCCATTCGATCAGCCTGACTTCAACCGCCTTGGGCGCCTTCCCAAGGATGAGGCGACGCGCCGCACCCCGCTTAACGAACCCAAAACCACGGCCGGGTTATGATGACGAGTCGCTCGGGGGAGCCGCTTATGTCGGACGCCTTGTTTCATACCGTCGCCAGCTTCGGCCAAAGACTGAGCCAGACCTTGGGCGACCTGCTGCTCAAGCCTGGCTCCAGCATTTCCCTGGCCTCGCTCGCCTGCGCGTTTGCGATCGCGGTCGCCTATGTGGCGGTCAAGCGCCGCGCGCGCGGCAAGGCGATCGGCCCGCGCCTGATCCTGCGTTCGCTGCTGCCGCGCCGGTTCTGGGCCAGCCCCAGCGGCCGGGCCGACATCGGCTTCTTCCTGTTCAACATCTTCGCCGCCAGCGTGCTGTTCGGCTGGGCCATCCTGTCGACCCACGCGGTCAGCGTCTTCGTCCATGAGAGCTTGACGCGCCTGCTCGGCGACAGCCGCCCACCGCCGATCTCGCCCTGGATCGCCGGGGCGGAGATGACGGTCGCGCTCTTCCTGGCCTATGAGCTGGGCTTCTGGGTGGACCACTATCTGAAGCACCGCATCCCGCTGCTGTGGGAGTTTCACCGGGTGCATCACACGGCCGAGCACCTGTCGCCGCTCACCAATTTCCGCGTCCATCCCGTGGACTCGATCATCTTCCTCAACAGCCTCGCCCTCTTCATCGGCGGCGCACACGGAATGATGACCTGGGCGATGGGCGCGCCGGCTCAGGCCATTCTGCTCTCCGGGACCAATGTCCTGACCCTCGGCTTCCTGTTTCTGCTGGTTCACCTGCAGCATTCCCACATCTGGATCGCCACGCGCGGCGTCTGGGGCGCCCTGATCCAGAGCCCTGCCCACCACCAGCTGCACCACTCCACCGACCCCGCCCACTTCAACCGCAACTTCGGCGGCAACCTGGCGGTGTTCGACTGGCTCTTCGGCACCCTGCTGGTCCCGCAAGCCGAGCCGGAACGGCTGGTCTTCGGGGTGGACGCCGAGGGCGAGCGGCCGCACTCGGTGGAAGGCGCCGCGATCACGCCGTTCGTGCGGGTGTGGCGGATGGCAAAGAACAAACCGTCCAGCGAAGTGCAGGTACAACCTGGCTGACCATTTTGGTCGCCAGCGCGGTTAAACCACTTCGATCAGTCGCTCCCCACGCTCCAAGGCTGCTTTGATCTCGGGCAGGGCGGCTTCGAACCAACGTAGCAGCTCAACGCGACGCGTATTTGGCAATCGAATCCAGACGACTTGCGGGCCACCCTCATTGCCAGTTCGCAGGCGCGCAAAGTCTTCGTCCTTCGTGACGATCACCGCGCCGATTCGATCCGCTAAGCGCCACATCTGATGGTCCGGAGCCGCGGCCATATCGAAATCGGCGACATGCTCAGCCTCGTGCCCATTGGCCGCGAGCCATCGCCGGCGGCAATTGAGCGTCGATCAGAAAGCGCATCAAGCGATGCGCAGCACCGGATGATCACTCTGGCGAGCCGCGTACTCGAGCGCGGCGGTGATGTCGCCAGTCTCAAGCAGCGGATAATCCTCCAGGATTTCCTCGCGGCTGGCGCCGGCGGCGAGGAGGTCCAACACGTCCTTAACCCTAATCCGCAGGCCGCGCAGGCAGGGCCGACCGCCGCACTGGTTCGGGTCCAGGGTTATGCGATGAAGCTCACTCGTCATGGGTCGTCTCGCTTTGAAGCGGGATATATGCCGAATATGTCACGTTGGCCGCGCAAGGGCATGTTTCAAGGCGCTGGCGGCGGGTGAGGGTTTCGCCGTGAGCGTCAGCGTCTTCGACATTTTCAAGCCGGGCGTCGGGCCGTCGAGCTCCCACACCATGGGGCCGATGCGGGCGGGCGCGCGGTTCATCGAGCGAGTCCGCGCCGCCGGCAAGCTGGCCCGGGTCGCGCGGGTGGAGGTCAAGCTCTATGCCTCCCTGGCCCTGACCGGACGCGGCCACGGTACGGATCGGGCGGTGATGTTGGGCCTGATGGGGTTCGATCCGGCCACGCTCGATCCCGACGAGGGTGAAGCAGCCCTGATCGCACTGCGCGGCGCCGGCGGTATGCGGCTTGGCGGCGAGGGGCCGGTCATCGGCTTCGATGAGGCCAGGGACATCGTCTGGGCTGGTCGTGAACGGCTGCCGCAGCACCCCAACGCCCTGACCTTCACCGCCTTCGACGCCGCGGGCGGCGAGATCGCCCAGCGCAGCTACTTCTCCATCGGCGGCGGCTTTGTCCGCGATGAAGACGAGATGGGCCGCAACACGCCGGACGAAGACGCCGTCGCCGAGCCCTATCCGTTCGAATCCGCCGCCGACCTACTGGCCATGGGCAAGGCGTCCGGCCTGAGCTTCGCCGAAATCATGCTGGCCAATGAGACCGTCCGCGCGCCTCGCGAAGCCGTCGAAGCCCGGCTGGATGGCCTGTTCGACGCCATGGAGGCCTGCATCGACCGGGGCCTGCGCATCGATGGCGAGCTGCCGGGCGGCCTGAGGGTCAAGCGGCGGGCGATGCAGATTCACGCCTCCATCATCGCCAAGGCCGGGCGCGGCCAGGCCGACCCCCTGGCGCCGATGGACTTCGTCAACTTGTGGGCCCTGGCGGTGAACGAGGAGAACGCCGCCGGTGGCCGGGTGGTCACCGCGCCCACCAATGGCGCGGCGGGGATCATCCCGGCGGTGCTGCGGTTCTATGAGCGCTACTACAATGGGACGGCCCAGGGCCGGCGCATCTTCCTGCTCACGGCGGGCGCGATCGGGGCGCTCTACAAGCGCAACGCCTCGATCAGCGGCGCCGAGGTCGGCTGTCAAGGCGAGGTCGGCGTCGCCTGCTCCATGGCCGCCGGGGGCCTGGCCGCGGCCCTGGGCGGGACCAACGCCCAGATCGAGAACGCCGCTGAGATCGGCATGGAGCACAACCTCGGCCTCACCTGCGATCCCATCGGTGGTCTGGTCCAGATCCCTTGCATTGAGCGCAACGCCATGGGCGCCATCAAGGCCATCGACGCCGCGAGGCTAGCCCTGCTGGGCGAAGGCGAACACCACGTCAGCCTCGACAAGGTCATCGCCACCATGAAGCGGACCGGGGCGGACATGAACGAGATCTACAAGGAGACGTCCCTGGGAGGCTTGGCGGTGAACCAGGTGGAGTGCTGATTTGCACACCTCTCCCAGAGGGAGAGGGAGGGGCCCAAGCGAAGCTTGGGAGGGTGAGGGATTAGGGACGGTTCAGGTTTATTCTGAAGCAGCGTAACCCCTCATCCTCCCACCCGCTTTGCGGGCGGGCCCCTCCTTCTCCCTTCGGGAGAAGGTATTTATGTCTGGCTCAGTAAACCTTCCCAGCCCAAGCCTGATACCGCGCCTCGGCCTCGTCCGCCCCCATGCGCGGCTCCACAACCGCCTCGTAAACCGCACGCTCCGCCAACGCCGCCTCGTCCAGCAGCCCAGCCCCGAAACCCGCCGCCATCGCCGCGCCAAAGGCGGTGGCCTCGCGCACCACATGCCGGCGCACCGGACGGCCGATGGCGTCGGCCAGGGCGTGCAGGAAGACATTCGAGGCCGACAGACCGCCATCGACGCCGAGCGGCGCACCGGCGCTGACCAGCGGCGCCATGGCCTGGGCGATCTCGCGGGCGCGGAAGGCCAGGCCGTCCACAGCCGCGCGGGCGAGGTGATCGGGGCCGATTCCCGGATGCAGGCCGGCGATCAGGCCGGTGGCGGTTATGTCCGCATGCGGGGCGCCCAACCCCTGCAATGAAGGCCGGAAGGCCGCGCCGCCGGCGTCGGGGGTCCGCGCCGCCGCCTCGAACAAGGCTTCGGCGGAGGCGAACAGACCTAAATCCCGCACCAGCCAGTCGATCGCCGCGCCGGCGGTGATGATCATGCCCTCGACGCAGTAGAAGGCCTTCCCATCCAGCCGCGCCAGCGCCTCCACCGGCAGGGTGGGCATGGGCGAATTGGGAATCTCACCCGTCGAGGCGATCAGCACGCCGGAGGTGCCGAAGGTCGCCTTCCAGGTTCCTGCCGCCGGGCCGCCATGGGCGAAGAAGCCGGCCTGCTGATCGCCGAGCAGGGCGGTGATCGGAACCGCCGCGCCGAACACGGCCGCGTCGGTCACCGCCATCGGCCCACAGCTGTCGACGATGGTCGGGAACATGGCTTCCGACAGCCCCTGCCAGGCCATCACCGGCTCATTCCAGCCGCCGACGAAGTTGTAGTAGCCGGTCAGCCAGGCGTTGGAGAGGTCGGTGACGTGGGCCGCTCCGCCCGACAGCCGCCAGACCAGGAAGCTCTCCATCCCGCCCCAGAGATGGTCACCGGGTCCGGCCGCCGCCAAGGCCGCCTCCAGCTTGCACGAGGGCATCTGCGGCCAGGAGAACAGGCCGGCGTCCTTCATCTCCGCCGCGCGCCCCGCGCCGCTGAGGTCGTTCCACAGCACCATCGGACCCTTGGCCTGGCCGGTCTGCTGGTCCCAGACCACCAGGCTGGCGCGCTGGCTGGTGACGCCGATGGCGGCGAGGTCGGCTGGCGCGCGGCCGGCCAGGGCCAGGGTCTCGCGCGCGGCGTCCAGGGTGGCGGCCAGCACCGTCTCCGCATCCTGCTCAGCCCGATCCGGACCGGGGTGCGAGGTCGCAATCGGCCGCGCCGCGCTGGCCAGCACCCGGCCGCCAGCTTCCGTCAGCATCGCCCGCGTGCTGGTGGTGCCGACGTCGAGGGCGAGGATCAACTCAGGCATCAGGCTTGGGCATCGGGGATCAGGTTGCCGGGGTTCATGATCCCCTTCGGGTCCACCGCGCGCTTGATGTCCCGCAGCAGCGACAGACCGGTCTCGCCCAGGTCGTGATGCAGGAAGTCCTTCCGCAGCCGTCCCGCGCCATGGTGGTGGGCGATGCCGCCGCCATGGGCCGCCGTGGCCTCCATCACCTTGCGCCAGCTATCCAGATAGGCCTGCTCCATGGCCCCCTTATCGCCCGGTGCGACGGCAAAGCTGAAGTAGAGATTCAGGCCCGACCGATAGACGTGGGACGAGTGGGCCGAGGCGTTGATCATGCCGGGGATGGTGTTCAGCGCCGCCACCGCATCGTCATAGATGGCGCCGATGGTGGTCCAGGGGGCGGAGATTTCGATGGTGTCCACCACCAGGCCGCGCTCGAACAGCTCGGTCCAGGCCGGCGTGTTGTTGCGGTGGCCCAGCCAGTCCTGCGCCACCTTGGCGTCGGCGGGGATCAGCCCGGCGGCCTCGGCGATCTTCGCGATTTCAGCCACCTCCACCTCGACCCGCGCGGCGGGGCCTTCGTGAACCATCAGCAGCAGGCCATGGCCCTCGCGGTGGAAGTCGCGGAAGTTTCGTTTGGTTTCCCGCTCGTCGTACTGGCGCATCACCGGCGGGCGCCAGTCGGCCTGCACGATCTGGCGCTGGGCCTCGAAGCCCGTGGCCATGTCGGCGGAATGGAAGGCGCTATAGGCCTGCCGCTCAGGCGCGCGGCGCAGGGACAGGGTGACGCCGGTGACAACCCCCATGGTCCCCTCGGCGCCCATCACTATGTGGCGCAGGTCCGGCCCGGCCGCCGCGCGCGGCGCCTTGCCGAGGGTGACCAGCCGCCCGTCCGGCAGCACCGCCTCGATGGAATAGATGATGTCCTCGATATTGCCGTAGGCGGTGGAGAACTGGCCAGAGGCGCGGGTGGAAACCCAGCCGCCGACGCTGCTGATGGCGATCGACTGCGGCCAATGGCCGATGGTCAGGCCCAGGGCCGCCACCGCCTGCTCGGCCTCCAGCCCGTTCTTGCCGGCGTCGAAGCTGGCCAGCAGGTTGGTTTCGTCGATGAAGCGGACCCGGTTCAGCTCCGACAGGTCGAGCAGGATGGCGTCCGGCGTCGGCAGCACCCCGCCGCAGACGCCGCTGCCGAGGCCGAAGGGGATGACCGCGACGCCGGCCGCGTTCGCCTTGGCGACGATGGCCTGCACCTCCTCCACCGTGCGCGGCCGCGCCACGGCGGCTGGCGTGGCCAGCGGCTGGCCCAGCCAGTCCTTCAGCCAGCTCAACGCCCAGCGGTCATAGCGGCGGCCGTTCAACACCTCTTCCGAGGTCAGGATGCGGTCGGCGCCGAGGCTGGCGGTCAGGTCGGCGATCAGGGTCTTGGTCATGCTTGGGTTCCGATACGTTTGTACGCGCACCGGCATTGCCGGCGGCTGGTCTTTGACTAGCTTGGGACGTCTGCGTAGCGGCCAGGCCCCCTCAGTCAGCCCTGCGGGCCGACAGCTCCCCCATCGGGGGAGCGATTCAGAAAGATGCAGCGCCAACCTTCGAATCGCTCCCCCGATGGGGGAGCTGTCGCGAAGCGACTGAGGGGGCCTGGCCGCTACGCAGGCGCTGAGCGTCGAGTTCATTGATCAACCGTTCCCGCAGCGACCAGAGCCGCTCGGCTGTTGTCGTGAATGGCTTGGCAGTTGGCGACTTCGGCGACGGTGCGCGCGACGTCCCAGCCGAGCAGGCCGGCCATGACTTCGGCGGCAGGGCCTAAGACGGACAGGCCGGCATCGGCGCTGAACCAGGCGCGGACGGAGCGTCGAACCCACCAATCTTCGAGCCTTTGGGCTCCCTCAAAGAGCACAGCGCGGCGGGCCTCGGCGGCCACGTCGCCGCCATCCGCCGCCACGGCCTCGGCTTCCGAGCCATAGAGGTCGATCAGGCGCGGGGCGGCGTCGCCCAATCCCTTCAGCGCGGCCGAGGCGGCCAGAGTGGCCGGATCATAATCGCCGCCGGGCAGGAAGGCTTCTCCCGTCGAGACCGGCCGAGCCGGCTTGCCCAGCCGCTCGACCACGGTGTCGACGATCCGCTCGGCCATGGCGCGGTAGGCGCTGAGCTTGCCGCCGGCGATGGTGATCATGCCGGAAGGGCCGGTCCAGACCTCGTCGCGGCGGGAGATTTCGCTGGGGCTCTTGCCCGCCTGCGCCACCAGAGGCCGCACGCCCGACCAGACCGCGACGATGTCGTCAAAGGTCAGCGGGGCGATCTTCAAGCTGCGTTGGGCGCCGTCGAACAGGTAGCGGACGTCCTCCGGCGTGATCTCCGGCCAGGTCTCGGCGTCGGGATAGAAGGTGTCGGTGGTGCCCAGATAGGTGAAGCCGCCGCGCGGCACGGCGAACAGGCCGCGCTTGTCGGCGCCGCGCAGGATGACGGTGTGGTTGATCGGGACCCGCGCGTGCGGCAGCACCACATGCACCCCCTTGGTCAGAGTCAGGCGCGGGGCCGCGCCGCCTTCTTCCAGGGCGCGGAGGGCGTCGACCCAGGGGCCGGCGGCGTTGACCACCACCCGCGCCTTCACCCGCGCTTCCAGCGTTTCGCCGGCCAGGTCGGAGCGGACCACCACGGTGTCGATCGGCTCGCCAAGCAGCTGGACCGCCTTGGCGTAGTTGATCGCCACCGCGCCTTCGCCCACCGCGCCGCGCACATTGGCCAGGGTCAGGCGGGCGTCGTCGGTGAGGAACTCCGGATAGACGGCGGCGGAATGGAAGCCCGAGCTGTCCAGGATCGGCTCGCGCTCGGCCAGCTCGGCCTTGCTCCACATCTGGTGGTGTTCCGCCGCCGGCGCCTCGCCCAGCTTCTCGAACAGCCACAAGCCCGCCCGCAGCTTGGCCACCGAGGCCAGGTTGGGCGCCGGCACGATGAAGGGGCTGATGCGGGTCAGGTGCGGGGCGATCCGGCGCATGACCTGGCGTTCGGACGCGGCCTCCTTGACCAGGCCGGTGTCGCCCTGGGCCAGGTAGCGCAGTCCGCCGTGGATCATCTTCGAACTGCGGCTGGAGGTGCCGCTGGCGAAGTCCCGCGCCTCGATCAGGGCCACGGTGAGCCCGCGCAGGGCCGCATCCCGCGCCACGCCGGCGCCGGTGATGCCGCCGCCGATGACCACCAGGTCGAAGGTCTGGGCCTCTAGCGCTGAAAAGACCTTGGCGCGATCGCGCAGGTCGAGGGCGTCGGACATGGCTGGCCTCCATTTTAGTGACCGCTGCACGAGCCTTGGCCCGCCTCTCCTTCGACAAGCTCAGGATGAGGCTTACCGAGGCGCCGGTAGAAACCCGAAGCTTCAGTAGAAAACTGAAGCGTCAGTAGAAATCCTCATGCTGAGCTTGTCGAAGCATAAGGGGATTTCGGACCCTCGACGGTTCGACAGCCACCGCTCACAGCTCTCTAGGCGCATCAACTTGGCTTTGGTAATGCGTATGAGGAATGAGCGAGTGAGCCGATGGACCTGCGCCGCCTCCAGCATTTCGAAGCCCTCTACCGCCTGCGCAGCTTCGCGCGTGCGGCGGACGCGTGCGGCCTGACCCAGTCGGCGCTGAGCCGCAGCTTGCAGAAACTGGAGGCCGAGCTGGGCGTGCGCCTGTTCGACCGCACCACACACTTCGTCCAGCCCACCGAGAGCGGCGAGCGGCTGGCGCCCCTGGCCCACGATGTCATCGCCTCCTCCGGCGCCTTGGCCGAGGCCGCCGAGACCCTGAAGCGGCCCCTGTCCGGCGTGGTCCATGTGGGCGCCGGCCCCTATCCGATGCAGCCCCTGGTCAGCGACGCGGTGGCCGCCTTCGCGGGCCTCTATCCCGGTGTGCGGGTCACGGTCACCGGCGGCCGGCGCGAGGCCCTGCTGCAGGGCCTGCTCGACCGCAAGCTCAGCCTGGTGGTCTGCGACATGAGCAAGTTTGACGACAGCGTCTTCGCCGAGGAGATCATGGTTCAAGGCCTGCCGCCGGAGCCCTTGGTGCTGGTCTTCGCCGCCGGCCACCCGGCAGCGGCGCACGCGCGGCCGGACACCAGCCTCTACCCCTGGGCCCTGCCCAGCCCGTCGCCGGCCAGCGTGGACCGTTTCGCCGAGCCGCTCCGCCGCCGGCTGACGGTCGGGACTTTCCCAGACTACGAGTTGGACTCCACAGAGGCCTGCCTCAACGTCGCCCGAGGCGGCGCGGCTATCACAGCGGCGCCGTTGTCGCTGGCCGTGCGGGCGTGTGCGGATGGCGAGCTGGTCTGGCGGCCGCTGCCGCCGACATCGCGGACCAACGACGGGGTGCACCTGCTGCGGAGACGGACCCCGTCGGCAGCGACCAAGGCCTTCATCGACTGCCTGAAGGCGGCGGCGAAGGCGATTGCGGGGTAGAGGCGTTGGGGTTTCGTCGAAAGCGAAATCTGGCCGATCACGGTTATTGAAGGCTATGATTTGGCCACCCGCGATGTGGAAAGCCAAATGTCGATCCCGGATTTTCGATACCACCCCGACCCAATATCCACAGGCGCTATCAAGGCAAGTTCCGCGGTTTGCGACTGCTGCGGCCGACCTCGGGGATTTGAGTACACGGCTTCGACCTATACCCGGCAAAAGCCAAAGCCGACAATCTGCCCATGGTGCATCGAGAGTGGTGATGCTGCCCGGAAGTATGATGCATCCTTTTCAGATGACTACCCTCTGAGCCGGGCGGGCCTCGCCGAGGAGATTGTCGCTGAGGTGTGCACGCGGACGCCAGGCTATAGCTCGTGGCAGCAAGAGGTCTGGCAGTCACACTGCAACGACGCTTGCGAATTCCACGGAGATGCTGAGCCCAAGGAGCTGGCTGGATTGAGTGACGATGCTGTCGCTCAGGCCGTTGCCGTGAATGGGTTGAAGCTTGAGCACTGGCGCTCGATGGTGGGACGCTATCGGAGGGGCGGCAATCCAGCCGTCTACAAGTTTGTCTGCCGCCACTGCAGCACACCGATCTACACCATCGATTTCACATAGTGATCTGAACGAACATCGTATCGCTCAGAGTTATGCGAGTTAGCGTTCACAGTACGCCGTCGACCGCATGGAGGCATTTTTTCCGAGGTCCGGATTTGGTCAAGGAGCGCCAAAGGCGCCCGCGAAGCGGCGGCCCTTCGGGCCGTCCTTGACGAAACCCGGATCCTCGGAAGACGCTCCGCCATGCGATCGATGGCGAGGGTCGGTGGGGCAATCGTTGCCGGCTCGAGCGCACTCGACAAAACAACCCCACAGGTCTCAAATTGCGAAAACAAGCGCAACGGGGGAAGCGCGAATGACGATCCGGGCAATCGGGCGGGCGACCGCCGTGGCCGCGCTTGCGGGCGCACTTCTGGCGCCGGGCGCGCATTCGGCGGAGGTGGTCGCAGCGGCGCCGCACAGCGCCGTTCTCGCCGCCTATACCGTGAAGAGCCAGCCGATCCCTTGCGTGGCCGGGCCGGACGGCGTGCGGGTCTGCCATGGCGACGGCAAGGGTCCCGGTCTGCCCGACCAGCGCCTCAAGAGCTTCGACGGCGCCCCGCTGGCCCTCTACGTCACGCTGCCGCCTGCCCCCGCCTCAGGGCCTGACGGCGGCTATCCCCTGGTGATCCAGAGCCACGGCTGGGGCGATCCGCCGAGCGGGCCGGACGATGGGCAGTACGGCGGTCCGACGGCGCGGCAGTGGGCCAAGGAGGGCTACGCCGTCGTGCAGCTGGCGGCGCGCGGCTGGGGCGATTCCTGCGGGACCATCCCTTCGCGGCTGCTCAATCTGGCCAGCTGCATGAAGGGCTACGTTCGCCGGGCCGACTTCCGCTACGAGGTCCGCGACGCGCAGTATGTCGCCGGCCTGCTGGTGGACGAGGGGATCGCCGACGGCGGGCGGATCGGCGCCCATGGCGAATCCTATGGCGCCGGCACGTCCCTGGCGCTGGCGACCCTGAACGACCGGGTGATGAACGTCGATGGGAGCCTGAGCCCCTGGACCAGCCCCAAGGGGACGCCGCTGCATATCGCCGCCGCCGCGCCCTTCGCCGGCTGGAGCGACGACCTGGCCCTGGCGCCCAACGGCCACTGGCTCGACACCGACAAGACCGCCGCCAAGATCGCCTCGCCGGTGGGCGTGCAGAAGATGTCGATCAGCCGGGGGCTGTTCATGGTCGGCGTCAGCGGGTCCTACTATCCGCCGCCGGGCGCCGATCCCGACCTGATGATGGAGTTCGCCCTCAGCGCCGCCGGCGAGCCCTACGACCGGCCGCAGGTCGCCTCGATGCTCAAGACGGGCGCCCAGTTCCACTCGCCCTACGACCTGCTGAACGGGACCTTCGGGACAGCCCGGCGAGCCCCCGCGCCGCTGCTGCTGACCAATGGCTTCACCGATGACGTCTTCTGGGCCGACCAGGTGCTGGTCTATTACAACCGCCTGCGCGACCTCTATCCGTCCGCGCCAGTGGAGGTGCTGTTCGGCGACATCGGGCATCAGCGCGCGCAGAGCAAGCCGGCCGACCTGGCGGTGATGGTCGGCCGCGTCGACGCCTTCTTCGCCCATTACGTCAAAGGCGGCGGACCCCAGCCGGCGCTGGACGTGACCGCGCTGACCCAGACCTGCCCGAAGAGCGCCCCGTCCGGCGGGCCCTACACCGCCGCCACCTGGGCGGCGCTTCAAACCGGCGTCGTCGGGTTCAGCGCCGCGCCGGCCCAGACCATCCTATCGACAGCGGGCGACCCCAGGGTCTCCGCAGCGTTCGACCCGGTCTACGGCGCCGGCGCCTGCGCCACCGCGCCGGCGGCCGACGAGGGGCCTGGCGTCGGGACCTGGCGGCTGCCGGCGGCCACGGGCGCGGGCTACACCTTGCTAGGCTCGCCGACGGTGACCGCCGATCTGCGGGTCAAGGGCGAGTTCGCCTACATCGCGGCGCGCCTGGTCGATGTGGATCCCGCGACCAAGACCGAGACCCTCATCGCCCGAGGCGCCTATCGGATCGATCCGGCCGCGCCGGACGGCCGCCAGACCTTCCAGCTCTCCGCCAACGGCTGGCGTTTCGCGCCCGGCCACATCCCCAAGCTCGAGCTGCTGGGCCGCGATGCGCCCTTCCTGCGGCCGTCCAACGGGGCGTTCTCGATCGAGGTGTCGAACCTGGAGCTGAAGCTGCCGGTGCATTAGGCGGCGAGTGGCGGCTCAGGCTCGGTCCAGCCGTAGGGTCGCACTCGGAGTCTGCCGCCCACCGCTGCGCCGGAATGCTTCGACCCAGCTCGAACGACCGGAACCGATAGGAGTCCACGAGGCTATCCCTGTGCTCACTCGATCGGAGACAGGACCATGCCGAACTCCTCGCCAGGCGCCGAAGTCGGCGCACGGGCGCATCCCGGCGCCAGGTCCGGTCTGTCCGAAGTCCTGACCCTCACCGCGATGAGCCTCGGCTACGGGGTCGTCCAGCTGGACGTCACCATCGTGAACGTCGCCGTCAACAGCATCGGCGCTTCGTTCGGTGGCCGGATGGCAGGTCTGCAATGGGTCGTCAGCAGCTACACCATCGCCTTCGCCGGCTTCATCCTGTCGGCGGGCGCGCTCGGCGATCGCATCGGCGCCAAACGGGTGTTCGCGGCCGGCTTCGCCGTCTTCACCCTGGCATCACTAGCCTGCGCGCTCGCCCCGGATCTGCCATGGTTGATCGCGGCTCGCGCCGTCCAGGGCCTGGGGGCGGCGATCCTCGTGCCGAATTCCTTGGCCCTCCTGAACCACGCCTATGGCGATGAGCACGCCCGCGGCCGGGCGGTGGGGACCTGGGCGGCTGGCGCCAGCATAGCGCTGACCGCCGGTCCCCTGGTTGGTGGTTCGTTGATCGCCCTCTTCGGCTGGCGCAGCATCTTCCTGGTGAACCTGCCGCTTGGCGCCGTGGGGCTTTGGCTGGCCTGGCGTTTCGCCAAGGACACGCCGCCTCGCCGGGATCGCGCGCTGGATCTTGGCGGCCAGTGCCTGGCCGTGGTGGCGCTCGGGGCGCTTGCCGGGGCGATGATCGAAGGGGGCGAGCTGGGCTGGGCCAACCTTTGGGTGATCGCCAGCGCGGTGGCCGCCATCGCCGCCATCGCCGGATTTGTGGTGCGCGAGGCCGTCGCCCGCGATCCGATGTTACCGCTCGGACTCTTCAGATCGGCCGATTTCTCCGCCACGGCGGCCGCCGGCCTGCTTGTCAATGTCGCCTTCTATGGCCTGCTCTTCGTGCTCAGTCTCTACTTCCAGCGCGTCTGGCGTCTGTCGCCGATCTGCACCGGCCTCGCCTTCGTCCCCATGACCGGCGCCTGTTTCGCCGCCAACCTGGTCGCCGCGCGCATCGCCCGCCGCTTCGGCGCGCGCACCGCGATCGCCGTCGGCGGCGGGGGCATGGCGGCCGGCTGCGCGGCCCTGCTTGGGATCGGCCAGTCGCCGGCCTACGCCTGGGTGCTGGGACCTTTCCTGATCATGGGCGCGGGCCTCGGCCTGCTGGTCCCGCCACTGACTTCGGCGCTGCTCGGCAGCGTCGACAAGCGCCGCTCGGGACTGGCCTCCGGCGTCCTCAACGCCGCGCGCCAGACCGGCAGTGTCGTGGGCGTCTCCTTGATGGGCTCGCTGCTGGCCACGAGCGTGGCGGACGGAGCACGGGTCTCGTTCGCACTGGCCGCAGCGCTGCTGATCGGGGTGGCGGCGGTGATCCTGATCGCGCTCAGGCCGGCCAATCGGAAATCGGCGGCCTGAGCGGAATAGACCTCCGTCGAACCCGAGCTACGGTGACGGTGCGCTCAAAGCCGCCCCTATCGAAGGGTGAGACACGCAGCGCTCAAACTGCGCCATCGACCGCATGGAGGCATTTTTTCCGAGGTCCGGATTTGGTCAAGGAGCGCCAAAGGCGCCCGCGAAGCGGCGGCCCTGCGGGCCGTCCTTGACGAAATCCGGATCCTCGGAAGACGCTCCGCCATGCGATCGATGGCGAGGGGTCGGTCGGGTGGGCATGAGCAAGGAACTGCCGCTTCCGGACCCATTTCGGACATTGGCGCTGTCACCAAGCGACGCTAGACTGACCACATGATCGTCATGCAGAAGCCAAAGAGTAATTTCGCTTACGCAACGCCAGTCTTAGTCATCCTGCTCGTCAGTTTGGGACTGCTCGCGGCGTGTTCATCCAGGGCGGAGCGACAAGCTGCCAAGAAAAGCTGTGTTGATAACGCTCAACACTCTGCGATCTGCGCCGACAATCAAGCGCCCGAATGTGCCGCAATACCGGATGATGGCTTTCAACGCTGTCCTGACGATGCGATGTGCTTTGACAGGGATGGTCGCCAGGTCAAGTGCGTCCACCCGGTGAATCTCGCCACTGCGATCTGTGCAGATGGCTTCATTGCGACGACCCAGCCGGGCTTGCTTGCGTGCTTCCCACACCGAGGTGTCGCCGCGTTACCGCATCATGGTCCCAGAGACTATGCAGACCTTGTCGGTCCTCCCACAGCGATCTGTAAGGACCGCTTTGTTGTGACAACCAAGCCGGGCTGGCTTGCCTGTCTCTCGCATGAAGGCGTCGATAAGAAGCTCAACATTCGCGGAGGCTAAGTCCGCTCTCCACCAATGGCAGACATCCGGGTTGTCCGGTTAACGACCACCTTCACCCGAACCCAATATCCTGCAACCAGGCCTCGAACAGCTCGATCCACCGGTCGCTTGGCAACCCCTGCTTCACCATCCCGAACCCGTGGCTCCCGCGCCGGAAGACGTGAATCTCGGCCGGGACATCGGCGTTGGACCAGTCGAAGTAGAGCCCCTCCACCACCCTAAACAGCAGCCGGTCGTCGCCGGCGATGCAGGTGAACAGGGGCGGGGCGTCTTTCGGGACAGGCCGGCCGCGCGTCTCGCCGCCGTAGATGGGGGCGATGAAGGCTAGCGGCGGGCCTTGCGGGTCCATGGCCAGGTCCACGGTCAGGAAGGCGCCGGCGGAGAAGCCGACCATGCCGATCCTGGCCGGGTCCACGCCCCAATCGCCGGCGCGCTCACGGATGATGGCCAGGGCGCGGTGGCCGTCCGTGGCCGCCGCGGCGATAGCCCTGTTGGTCTTCTCGTCCTGGATCATCCCCATCAGCGAGCGCGGCGCCTCGGCCGCCGGCCTGGGGGCGTTCAGCTGGCTGTTGGAGGCCGGGATGCCAGCCGCGAAGGCTTCCGGGTCCACCACAGTGCCGCGCACGCGGTACTTGAGCAGGAAGGCGGTGTAGCCGCGCTTGGCCAACCAGTGAGCCAGATCGACCCCCTCATGCTCCCAGGCCAAGATGCGCCAGCCGCCGCCGGGGGCGACCACCACGCCGATCCCATTGGCCTTGCCCTTGGCCGGCGCGAATACGGTCAGGGTCGGGTCGGTGACGTTGCGCAGCATCTGGGTGTCGGGCCGCCCCGCCGCCGGCCAGCGGTAGACGGTTTCCGGTCCGACATCGGGCAGGGGATCGGGCGGACCTTCCGGCCACAGGTGGATCACCTCCTGCGCGGCGCTGATCAGCTGGGCGTCGTCGGCCATGGCGTCCTCCTCTCGGTCTGGTGCCTTCCAGCCTAAAGCCAGAGGGCGGCGCCGGTAAACCAGACTATTGGCGGGTTCGTGCGATCGCCGCCCACGGATGAGCGATGACAAACCGACGATCTGCTCTAACGTCACGGCGCACAGGGAAGCCGCCGCCATGATCCGCTCCGCCTTCATCGCGCTCGCCGTCATGGGCCTGGCCGCCACCGCCGCGCGGGCCGAGACCCGGACGGTCGCTTACGACGCCGTGAGCCTGGAGGTGTCCGACGAGGGCAAGGGGCCGGCCATCGTCATGCTGCCTTCGCTGGGCCGAGGCTCCAGCGACTTCGACGACCTGGCCGCCCGGCTGGTGAAGGCCGGCTATCGGGTGATCCGGCCGCAGCCGCGCGGGATCGGCGCCAGCACCGGGCCGATGACGGGCCTCACCCTGCGCAGCCTGTCCGACGATGTGGCGCAGGTGATCACCAGCTCCAAGATCGGCTCGGCTATCGTGCTGGGCCACGACGACGGCAACCGCATCGCCCGCGCCACCGCCGCCTATCATCCCGAACTGGTCAAGCGGGTGATCCTGGTCGGCGCCGGCGGCGAGGTGCTGCCGGACGCCGAAGCCGCCGCGGCGCTGAAGGCGGTGTTCGACCCGGCCCTGTCGCCACAGGATCATCTGCATGTGGTGCAGGTCGCCTTCTTCGCCCCCGGCCACGATCCCTCCGTCTGGGCCGGCGGCTGGTATCCCGCCGTGGCCGCCATGGAGCGGGAGGCCAATTCCCAGACCCCCTTGCAGGACTGGTGGACTGCGGGCGCCGCCCAGGTGCTGGTGGTGCAGGGCGACCAGGACCGTATCGCCCCGCCGGCCAACGGCGACCGCCTGAAAATCGAGATCCGCGAACGGGCGACGGTGGTCCACCTGGACGGCGCCGGCCATGCGCTGTTGCCCGAACAGCCGGAGCGGCTGGCGGAGATCATCGTGGGGTATCTGCGGCAGGCGTCGCAGGGCGGGTGAGGGTGCTTTCCCAATCTTAAAATGGCGCTCATCCCCGCGAAGGCGGGGACCCAGGGTCACCAGACTCGATCTTGCCAACGCGCGCCTTGAATCGCAGCGGAATGGGCGGCGCCCAGTCTCCTGGGTCCCCGCCTTCGCGGGGATGAGCGCAACAAATTTGAAGCCGCCGCTACGTCGAAATCTTAAACCGCGCCAGCGCCTCGTAATGCGGCCTCGCCTCATCGGCGATCCGCTGCAGCTCCGGGCTCAGCACCCTCGCCGCACGTTCCGGCGCCGCGAACCCCGTCGAAGCCTCCACCGCCGAATACCAGGCCGGCGCCCAGACGCCGTCGCTGTCGCGGCGGCCCGCCGGCCAGGCGAGCATCTCCGTCCGAAACGGTATCCCCAGCGCCGCGCACAACGCCTCCAACGTCCCCGCAGGATCGGCCAGCACATCCGCGCCCTCGACCACCACCGGCGCATGGCCCAGCCGGTCGGCTTCGCGCTCGAACAGCTCGCGCTGGCGCACCACGCCGATATCCTCCAGCGTCACCTCGGCCCGCTTCTGGATGTAGGAGGCCAGCACCTCGCGTGGATCGCGGATCAGGAAGGCGTTGGTGCAGGCCGCCGACCAGTCCAGCCCGAAGTCCGGCAGCATGTGGTGGGTCATGTGCTTCTGGTAGAAGACCTCCGCGCCGCCGGGCGCTTCGCCGGTCAGGCCGTCGGCCACCACACGCCAGTCTTGTGGCTGCGAGGCGAGCACCTCCTCCAGCATCGGATGCATCAGGCCGGTCTCGGCCAGGTAGGCGGCGTAGAAGGGCTCGTCGATCACGGCGCAGTCGGGCCGGTTCTCGAAACTGCGCATCATGGCGGTGGAGATGTTGCGCGGCCCCGACCACATGGCGATCCGGACCGTCGCGCGGTCCGCCAGAAAAGGTGTCAGAGTCATTTATTGGCTGGCCCGATCTGCATCAGCGCACGCGGGGCCAATAAATGACTCTGACACCTTTTCTGGCACGCACTCATGCCGCCTGAGCGTCCTTCAGCGCTTCGTACAAGGCCCGCAACCGCGCCGTCATCGGCCCGGGCAGGCCGGCGGGCAGCACATGGCCGTCCACCTCGCGCACGGGGGTCAGGCCGCCGAAGGTGCCGGTGACAAAAGCTTCGTCGGCGGCGTGCAGGTCGCCCAGCTCGAAATCGCCCAGGGTGATGGGGATGTCGCCCGCGCGGCAGAGCGCGATGACATTGGCGCGGGTCACCCCGTTGAAACAGTAGTCGCCGGTGGAGGTCGCCACCCGGCCGTCCTTGACCCAGAACAGGTTGGTGGCGTTGCAGCTGGAGACCCAGCCGTGCGGGTCCAGCATCACCGCCTCGTCCGCGCCGGCCTTGATCGCATCGAGCAGGGCGGTGATCAGGGCCAGCCGGCTGTGGCTGTTCAGCCGCATGTCGAACATGTCCGCTGGCGTGCAGCGGATCGACGAGGTGGCCAGCGATAGGCCGCGTGTAACGATCGCCGGGCTGGGCTCCTTGTATTCGGCGGAGATGACCAGGGTCGGCTTGCCCAGCCAGTTGCGCGGGTCCTGGTTCATCGCAGCCTTCTCGCCGCGCGTGACCATGACCCGCAGGTGGGCGCCGTGTTCCATCCCGTTGGCGGCCAGGGTGCGGCGGATTTCGGCAATCAGCTGGTCGGGCGCGAGGCCCAGGTCCAGCTCGATCTTCGCCAGGCCCGCGTAGAGCCGCTCGATGTGGGCGTCCAGGAACAGCAGCGCCCCCTTGTGCAGGCGGATGCCTTCCCACACCCCGTCGCCCAGCACGAAGCCGGCGTCGAACACCGATACCTTGGCCTGCGCGCGCGGAACCAGGGCGCCGTTCAGATAGATGAGCGCGTCCGCATTACGCGGATCAGCCGCGAAATCCTGGCTACCTGGCATCTGATTTTACCGCTCATCCCGGCGAATGCCGGGACCCAGATCACAAAGCTCGACGCTGGCCGCATTGACCGGAATCATCCGGCCGCTCAGGCGCCATACAATCTGGGTCCCGGCATTCGCCGGGATGAGCGGGTTAAAAAGGTCCATCACGAGGCGGCCTTTTCCGCTTTAACCCAGGCCCGCACCCGCCGCTCCAGCACGCTCATCGGCATCGATCCTTCGTCCAGCACTACGTCGTGGAAGCGGCGATAGTCGAACTTGGGTCCAAGCGCCGTCCGCGCCTCGTCACGCAACGCCTGGATCCTCAGCTGGCCGATCTTGTAGCCCAGGGCCTGGCCCGGCCAGCCGATGTAGCGGTCGGTCTCGTTCTGGATGTTCTTGTCGGCCAGGGCGCTGTTGTCCTTCAGACAGGCCACGGCCTGATCCCGGGTCCAGCCCTTCCAATGGATGCCGACGTCCATCACCAGCCGGCAGGCGCGCCACATCTCCATGGAGAGCAGGCCGAACCGGTCATAGGGGGTCTCATAGAGTCCCATCTCGCGGGTCAGCTGCTCTGAATAGAGCGCCCAGCCCTCGACATAGGCGGTCAGGTCGCTCTCCTTTCGGAACAGGGGAACATCGGTCTGCTCCTGCGCCAGGGCGATCTGGATGTGGTGCCCCGGCGCGCCCTCGTGGCTGACCAGGGCCGGCAGCTCATAGAGCGGCCGCTGATCCAGGTGCGAGGTGTTGATCATCAGTCCGCCGGCGATGCCCTGTTCCGGGCTGCCCTCGTTGTATCGGCCGGAGGTGTAACCCTCCTCGATCGCGCGGGGCACTTCGCGGACGCCATAGGACAGGCGCGGCAGCTTGCCGAAATAGGCCGGCAGCTTGTCGTCAACGCGCTTGGCCAGGCGGCTGGCCTTATCGAGCAGCGCCTCGCGGCTGGTGACATAGAATTGCGGATCGGTGCGCAGCTTCTCCTGGAACGCCTTGAAGGTCCCGTGGAAGCCGGAGGCGGCGATCTCGACATCCATGGCCTTGCGGATGCGGGCGATTTCGGATTGGCCGAGGGCGAAGATCTCGTCCGGCGTCATGTCGGTGGTGGTCTCGCGCCGCACCCGATAGGCGTAATAGGCCCGCCCGTTCGGCAGCGAAGATGCGCCCAGGGTCACGGTCGCCTTGGGCAGGTATTCATCGGCGAAGAAGGCCGCCATCCGCCGCTCGGCCGGCTTCACATCGGCCACGATCAGCTTCAGCGCTTCGGCGCGCAGAGCCTCGCGCTGGCCGGCCATGGAGGCAGGCAGGTTGTCGAACGGCTGCAGCAGCGGGCTCTGGTCGGGCGGCAGCTCGGCCTGGGCGCGGGTGGCCTTGACGCAGGTGAGGGCGGTGAGCTTGGGCGAGACGAAGCCGGTGGTTATGCCCCGCCGCATGTTGGCGATCTCGGTGTCGTAATAGGCCGGCAGGGTCTCGATCCGCTTCAGCCAGGCCTTGGCCTCGGCGTCGTTGTGGATCAGCACGCCTTCCGCCGCATAGCCGGGGGTGACGAAAAAGCCCTCGTCGTTGGTGAAGGGGATGCGGTCCTCGTCGAAGGCCGCGCCCTGGATGTCGAGGCCGAGGCGGTAGTCCAGCAGCTCGCGGTTCAGCGCGTCCTCGCCGGTCAGGCCGGCGGCGGGCACGGCGTCCAGCCGGCCTTTGAAGGCGAGGTCCTGGCGGTGGCGCTCCGCCGCGGCGGCGGGGCTGTCGTCTGGCCACAGCGCGGCGGCGGCCAGGTCCCCGCGCTGGCCCGCGCCGATGGGGTCATTGGCGGCGTAGTAGGCGTCGTAGTCGCGCAGGATCTGGTGGAGGGCGCCGGTTGGGGAGGGTTGGGCGGCTGCGCCTGCCGCCGCTAATGCGCCTACAAGTCCTGCCGCCATCGCCGCCATCCTGCTCCAACGCATGCCGTTACTCCCCAAGCCGGACGCGAGCATAGGCGGTTTTGGAACCCAATCCACATCGCCCGCAAACCGCATGATGGAATGATTTTTCGAGGATCAGGTCTTGGTCAAGGACCGGCTTCGCCGGCCGCGAGGCGGCGGCCCTTTGGGCCGTCCTTGACGAAGTCCTCGAAAACAGGCTCGGCATGCGGATTTAAGGGGGATCGGCGGTCGGTACTGTATCCCCGATAGAGGCTGCATCAGCCGCGTGCGTCCTTCGACGCGCCGCTTCGCGTCGGCTCAGGATGACGTGTTGGGTGGTGGGGCTGCAAAATTCGCAGTGATGTCGGGCTCTAAAATTCTACGTCATCCTGAGCCGGCCGCACTTGCGGCCGTGTCGAAGGACGCACTCAGCGCCGGCCCTCACCCAAACGGCGCGTCAATGCTCGGCGAAGGTTCCGTAAACCAGGCCGCGCCGTCTTCGGTGACATGGAAATGATCCTCCAGCCGGATGCCGAACTGGTCTGGCAGCACGATCATCGGCTCGTTGGAGAAACACATGCCCGGCGCCAGCGGCGTGGCGTCGCCGCGCACCAGGTAGGGCGCCTCGTGGATGGACAGGCCGATGCCGTGGCCGGTGCGGTGGGGCAGGCCGGGCAGGCGATAATCGGGGCCGAGATCGTGATCCTCCAGCACCCGCCGCGCCGTGCTGTCGATCACCTCGCACGCCACCCCCGGCCGCACGGCCGCGAAGGCCGCCGCCTGGGCCGCGTGCTCGATGTCCCAGATTCGGCGATGCTCGTCGCTGGCTTGGCCGAACACATAGGTGCGGGTGATGTCGGAATTGTACCCCTGGACCAGGCAGCCGGTGTCGATCAGCACCAGGTCGTCCTCGGCCAACGCCTGGTCCCCGGGCAGGCCGTGCGGATAGGCGGTGGCGCGGCCGAACTGGACGGCGCAGAAGCTGGAACCCGCATCGGCGCCGGACGCGCGATGGGCCGCGTCGATGAACCGCTTCACCTCGCTGGCCTTCACCCCGGGCGCCAGCATGCGGGCGGCGCGGCGGTGAACCTCCAGCGTGATCTGCTTGGCCTCGGTCATCAGGGCCAGCTCCGCCGCCGACTTGGCCGCGCGGCAGCCGTTCACCACCGGCGATCCATCCACGATCATCAGATTGGCGTCGGCGTCGCGCAGCCCGTTGAAGACGAAGAAGGGCAGGGCCGGATCGAGCGCCAGCGTGGGTCCGGCGTCCCGCGCCGCGCCGGCGGCCAGGTGGTAGGGGTTTTCATCCTCCTCCCACAGCCGGATGTCCGCATCGACGAGCAGGCTGGCCTCGAGCGAGCCCAGCTCGAAGGCTGGACAGACCATGACCGGCCTGCCCTTGCGCGGCAGCACCAGCGAGACCAGCCGCTCGGTGGCGCCCCAGCCGACGCCGGTGAAATAGCGCAGACTGGCGCCCGCCCCGATCATCAGGGCGTCGGCGCCGATGGCCGTGAGCAGGGCGCGGGCCCGGTCTTGCCGGGCGGCGTATTCCGTGGCCGCGATCACCGGCGCCCGCCGCGTTGGCGGAGCCAGGCCGGCCAGGGCTTCCTCCGCCGTCGATCCGCCCACGCCCCGGGTCATCGCGCCCTCGCCTGTTTTCGAACAATGAAGCGCCGACCCTAGCCGCCCGCCGCGCCGGCGTCTTGGCCGATCAGCGCTTTTTGGCCTTGGCGGTGTTGAGGGCGACCGCGGCCCGCACCAGGGCCTTCAACGCCGCCTCATTGACCGCGTCGTCCTTGCGGAAGTCGATGGCGCGGCGAACATTGCCCTCCAGGCTGGAGTTGAACAGGCCGGCCGGATCCTCCAGCGCCGCGCCCTTGGCGAAGGTCAGCTTAACCACCTCCTTGTAGGTCTCGCCGGTGGTGATGATGCCGCCGTGCTCCCACACCGGCACCCCGCGCCACTTCCAGGTCTCGACCACCTCCGGATCGGCCTGGTGGATCAGGGCGCGCAGGCGGGACAGCAGGTCGCCGCGCCAGTCGGCCAGTTCCCTGATCCGCCCATCGATCAGTTCGGACGCGGAGGCGCCCGTCTTCGGTTCAGTCGCCGCCATGGCGTTTCTTCCTTGTTCGCTTCGTCTCATCCGAACATCGCCGCTTCGATCGCGTCGCGCCAGTCCCCGTCGGCCAGTTCAGCCAGCCCCCCGCGACAGGCGTAGGTCTCGCGCTCAGGTTTGATCCTGAATGAGTGAAGGACTCTCTCGCGTTTGTATTGTGGTCGAGCTTAGAACAACCCAGGGATTATCTTGTTGTTTAGCTTCACGCGACTTCTGACCTCCTCACGCGGCCTGGATGATCTTGATCGACAACCTGTTTTGATGATTAATTCGGGTCAAGGTGTTCAGGGTGTGGAGGTTTCGTGATGGATTCCCCAGACAAGGCCGACGCGGCGCCTGCGCGCGCCGCGCGCAAGCCATGGTCCGCGCCGCGCGTCATTATCGGCGACAGGTGGCTGAGCGCGGAGAAAAGCAACGCCGGCCTGGGGTATGAATACCACGAGACCGGCGGCGGCGTCGGCGGCGGCACGACCCCCCTCAGCTAGCCGTGGGCGCCGGTCTTCTCGGTGGCGGACCTTCGCCGATCGCGGCCAGGTCCGTTCCCTTGCGGAAACGCCAGCCTGATTATAACGTTACAGAAGGAAACAGGGTGTGGAGGACAGGGTGGCGGATTTCCAAGTTTCAGCCGAAGATGCGCCTGCGCGCGCCGCGCGCAAGCCATGGTCCGCGCCCAAGGTGATTGACAGTGAGTTCGCCAGCCATTTCCAGAAACTCAATGGCGGCGTCGGTTACGAATATCACGAGACCTCCCCCGTCGGCGGCGGCACCACGAACGTCAGCTAGCGGCTACATCAAGCTGTCGGCGCGATCATGAACCAAGGTTGCGCACGGCGTGCGGTCTCGCGGGCGCTGGATCGCGCCGACGGAGCATGAGCGGCATATTCGGCCTGTTTCGCCTGGACGGCGGCGCGGTCGCACCCGATGAACTTGAGCGGCAAGCTCGCGCCCTTGCCCATCGTGGCCCGGACCGCAGCAAGATTCTGCCGGATGGTTCGGTCGGCCTGGGTCACGTCCTCAATCGGATCACCCAAGAAGACGCCTTCGACGCCCAACCGCTGACAGACCCGTCGGGCGTCGCCCTGACCGCCGATCTGCGGCTCGACAACCGTGAGACGCTGGCGGCGGCCCTGGGAATTCCAGCCGAGGCCTTGGCCCGCCTGCCCGACAGCGCCCTGTTGCTGCGGGCCTACCTGCGGTGGGGCGAGGACTGTATCGACCATCTGCTGGGCGACTTCGCCTTCGCCGTCTGGGATCCGACGCGGCGACGGCTGTTCCTGGCGCGGGACCATCTCGGCCAGAAGCCGCTCTGCTACTACCGGGGGCCGGATTTTTTCGCGTTCGCCAGCGACCCGCGCGGCCTGTTCGCCATCCCGGAGATTCCTCAGCGTATCGATATGACAATCGTCGGCGCGCGCTTCATCTTCGATGCCGCGCCGAAGCGGGGCATCAGCCAGTTCGAGGGCCTGCGCGGCCTCGAAGGCGGCCGGGTGATGACGATCGACGTGACCGGCGAGATCGCCACGCGCTGCTACTGGACGCCGCGGCCCGCGCCCGAACACCTCGATCAGGACGAGGCCTACTATGTCTCGGCCTACCGCCGCGTGCTGTCCGAGGCCGTCGCCTGCCGGGTGCGGCGCACCACCCGGCCACCGGCGCTGCTGCTGGGCGGCGGCTTCGACAGCGGCGCAATCCTGGGCTTGGCGAGGGAGGTTCTGGCGCCGCGGGGACGCCGGCTGGTGGCGATCTCCTCCGTCATGCCGGAGGGCGAGCGCGCCACGCCCGGAGACGCCCGGCCTTGGGTTGAACGTCTGGTCAAGCACGCCGGCGACGTCGATATGCACTACGTGACTCGCGAAGGCGCCGACATCCTTACCGATCTGACCAAGGACTTCATGCGCATCGACGGCACGCACGGGCCGACGCGCTACGTCAACACGCGCCTCTACCAGGCGGCGTGCGACGCTGGCGCCCGGGTGATCATGGACGGCAACGCCGGCGACTACACGCTCAATCCAAGGGCTCGAACTCTGCTGCTGCGGCTGTTGTCGCGGGGCCGGCTTCGCTGGTTCCTGAAGGAATTCCAAGCCGCCCGCCGCGCCACCGGCCTTGGCCTACTCACGCTGCTCTATAACGAGGTCCTCGCGCCGCTGGCGCCGGCCGCGCTGGTCCAGCCCATCCGGCGCATGCGTCGCGGCCTCGCCCCGTTCGGGCCGGCGATGCCGGTCGCCCCGGGGTTCCTCGATGAGCTGGCGGCGGCCGGTTACCGGCAGGCGAAGGCGGCCTCGCCGCTGCGCCTGGGCCGGCGGCGGGGTGCGATGACCGCCATGCTGACCCGAGGCCAGTCCAGCGGCGTCGGCGGGGTTTTGCCCGCCTCATACGGCCTGGAGTTGACCCTGCCCTACCTGGACAAGCGGGTGGTCGAGCTGGCCCTGGCGATCCCGGACGAACTGACGTTCAAGAATGGCCGCGACCGCTATCTCGCGCGAACGGCCCTGAAGGACATCCTGCCGCCGGAGTTCCAGACCCGCGGCAGCGCCAACGACGACTTCGCCCCCGATTTCCAGCAGATGATCGCGCGCATCGAGCCGCAAATCCTGGCTGAGATCGACCGGATGGAAAAGGAAGGCCGCCTGGGCCGCTACTACGACCTGCCGCGCATGCGTCGCATGCTGACCGGCCACGACGCGCCCTTCCGCGTCCGCCGCACCCGTGAGGCGGTCGAGCAGGCCGCCCGCGCCTTCATCCATGCGCGATACATCGAATGGTTCAATCGCGGCAATTCCACCAGCGGCGACGCGGGCGATAGCGGCTGAAATCAAATCGGAATGGAAAGGCTTGGCGCACTCGACAGGATTCGAACCTGTGACCTCTGCCTTCGGAGGGCAGCGCTCTATCCAGCTGAGCTACGAGTGCGGAGCGTTAGGGCGCGGATACCTAGCCGAAAGGGCGCGGTCGCGCAACGCAGGCGCTGAAGCTGCTCAAGCCGCTTCCGTCGCATCGTAGGTCAGGGCCATGAAGACGTCCTCCAGGTCGGGGTCCTCGGTGGACAGGTCCTTGATGGCGACGCCGGCGTCGCGCACGGCGCTCAGCACCTGTTCGACCCCCGCCTCGCCGGTCTTGAAGGTCACCGCCAGCTCACCCGTGGGGCGCACGCGGCCTTCGAAACGACCAAGATCGGGCACGGTCACGATCGGCGCCTGGGGGGTGATCACCACGGTGCGGGTGTCCAGCCTGCGCAGCAGCTGGCTGGTGGGCTCGCAGGCGACCACCTCGCCCTTGTTGATGATGGCGATGGTGTCGCAGAGCTCCTGCGCCTCTTCCAGATAGTGGGTGGTGAGGATGACCGTGACGCCGTGGTTGCGGTTCAGGTCGACCACATAGGCCCAGAGCTGGCGGCGCAGCTCCACGTCCACCCCCGCGGTCGGCTCGTCCAGGATCAGCACCGGCGGATTGTGGGTCATGGCCTTGGCCACCATCAGCCGCCGCTTCATGCCGCCGGAGAGCTGGCGCACATAGGCGTCGCCCTTGTCGCTGAGGCCGACGGCGGCCAGCAGCTCGTCGGTGCGGCGCTCGCGCTTGGGCACGCCAAATAGGCCGGCTTGGACCTCCAGAGACTCGCGCGGGGTGAAGAAGACGTCGGCGACGATCTCCTGCGCCACCACGCCGATACAGGCGCGGGCGTCGCGGGGGTGCTCATCGATGTCGCGGCCCCAGATGCTGACCTTGCCGCTGGTTTTGCGCACCAGGCCCGAGAGGGTGTTGATGAAGGTCGACTTGCCGGCGCCGTTGGGTCCCAGCAGGCCGAAGATCGACCCGCGCGGCACCTTCAGATCGATGCCGTTCAGCGCCGTCTTGGCGGGCGTGGTCTTGGTGGCGGCGTAGGTCTTGTAGAGGCCCTGGGCTTCGATGGCGTAGTCTGGAAGGGGCTGGGACATGAGGCCTCGTGCGGTGACCCCCCGGATTTAGGGCGGCGGGAGCGGATTGGCTAGGGCGCGACGTTCGATCACTTGGCGGAAGAGGCCTTATGTCATGGAGGCGATCTTTGCGCTGGGTCTCGGCTTGCTCAAGGAGCGCCTTCGGCGGCCGCGACGCGGCGGGGCGAAGCCCTGTCCTTGACCAAGGCGAGATCCAGCGCGACCGTTTCACCAAGACGCTAAGGCTCACTTCACATCCGGCTGTCCGGCGGCGGCTCAAGAGAATGACCATCGGCCGAATTGACGCTCCTCTCCGACGCCCTTAGGACAGGTCTCGAACTGTCCGCCCAGGAATCCCCCATGTCCGAGCCCGTCCGCCCGACGCCTGAGATGCCCGAGGTGGTTATCGTCCATTCCCGCCGCGTCGCCTGCGACGGGGTTGGCGGGGCGCTAGGTCATCCGCGGGTCTATCTGGAGATGGGCGGCGAGCCCTTCGTCGAGTGCGGCTATTGCGACCGGCGTTTCGTGCTGGCGACGGGCGAAGAAGGCGCGGAAAACGAGGAACTGGCGCCCGGGGTCTACGAAGGCTCCCACGGTCACTGACCGGGCGATAAGGGCGGCGGCGTGAACCATGCGCATCCTTGTGATTGGCAGTTCGGGGTCGGGTAAGACCACCCTGGGACGGCGGCTCGCCGCGGCGCTGGATCTGAAACAGGTCGAACTGGACGCGGTGAACTGGCAGGCGGGCTGGCGCGGCCTGCACCTGGAAGACCCCGAAGAATTCCGCCGCCGCGCGGCCCTGGAAACCGAAGGCGAGCGCTGGGTCTGCGACGGCAACTATTCGGTGCTGCGAGGGGTGTTGTGGCCGCGCGCCACCCATGCGGTCTGGCTGGACTACGACCGCCCGATCATCATGGCTCGGGTGATCCGCCGTTCGCTGATCCGGGGCCTTGGCGGCGGCGAGCTATGGAACGGCAACGTCGAGGAGCCGGGCAAATGGCTGCACGCCAGCCATCCGATCCGCTGGTCTTGGGATAACTGGCGGCGGGTGCGCGATCGCTATGAAGCCGCCTTCGCCGATCCGGTGAACGGGCACATCGCCTTGCACCGCTTGCGGCGACCGCGCGAGGCGGAGGGGATCGAGCGGAGGCTTTAGGGGCGCCGCGCGGCCTGTGGGTGGTTCGAGACGCGGCGAAGACGCCGCTCCTCACTATGACTAGGAATATTGCAGCCCCAAAAACCTAGTCATGCTGAGGAGCCCGAAGGGCGTCTCGAAGCACGCACGCTGGCCACGCAGAAAAACTAGCGTTTGAGCGCCTTCGCCTGAATCCACCCATCCAGGTCCGCCGCCGACTTGTCGGGGATCTGCTCCATCGGCACGTGGCCGACGCCGTCGTAGACAATGAGCGTGGAGCCGGGGATGGTTTTGGCGGTCCGTTCGCCCTCGCGCCACCAGATCAGCTTGTCGGCCTTGCCGTGCATGACCAGGGTCGGGACCTTGAGCTGGCCCAGCGCCGCGTTCACCGCGGCCGGGTCCGCGCGCGGACCGTTCTGCAATTCGAGCAGGGTCCGGCGATGGCCCGGGGCTCTGGAGAAATCGCTGTAGCGGCGCACCAGGGCCGGCGTCACCAGGGACTTGTCGATGAAGGCGCTCTCCAGGCCCTGACGGATCAGCGGGGTCAGGTCGATGTGGGTCAACAGGCCTTGCAGCAGCGGAACCCGCATCAGGTTGAAGATGATGACGTTGCTCTTGCCCTTGGGCTCGTGGCCCGGCGGGTAGGGCGGCGGAACCGAGTCCTCCAGCACCAGCCCGTCCAGCTTGTCCGCATGTTGCAGGGCATAGTTCCAGGCCACGCCGCCGCCCATGGAGTTGCCGGCCAGGACGAAGTGTTTGGCGCCGGCCTTGGCCGTCACCGCGTCCACGGCGGCCACCAGGTCGTCCATATGCGGATGCAGGCCTTTCGGCGTTTCGGTCAGGCCATGGCCGGGCAGGTCGAGGCTGATGATGCGGTATCGGGCGCCAAGCCGGGCGACCCAGGGCGTCCAGTCGAACAGAGAGGCGCCGAAGCCGTGCACCAGCACGATGGGCTCGCCGTTGGGATTGCCCTGGTCGCGATAGTGGACGTGGGCCCCGTTGGGCAGGTCGAGATAGCGGTCGGAGGCGTCGCCGTACTGGGCCTGCAGGGTGGCATAGGCGATGTCGGCGCGGGTCATGGTGACGAAGCCGATCACGATCAGCACAACGACGATGGCCACGGCCCATCCCGCCAGTCTCAGCACGGCTTTCATTCATCCCTCCCACAGGTCGGACAGCTTGGATCGGCCGCCACGCGGGCGGTCCGGCTGCGTCCGTTCAGACCGTCATACACCAAAAGCCGGCCGGCGAGCGGCTGGCCGGCGCCGGTGATCAGCTTGACCGCTTCCAGCGCCATCATCGATCCGATCACCCCGGCCAGGGCGCCGACCACGCCGACGGCGGCGCAGGTCTCCGCATCGGGCGGCGCCTCCGGCACAAGGCACCGGTAGCAGGGCTGGCCGGTGAAGACGCCGACCTGGCCATCCCAGCGGCCGAGGGCGCCGGAGACCAGGGGCGTGTGTTGCGCGACGCAAGCGGCGTTGACGGCGAAGCGAGCCTCGAAACTGTCGGTCCCATCGAGCACGAGGTCGTAGCCGGCGATCAGCGCCGCCGCATTGTCCGCACCCAGCATGACAGGGTGGGCGACGACCTCCGTGAACGGATTGAGCGCCGCCAGCCGCTCAGCCGCCGCCTCAGTCTTGGGACGACCGATGTCGGTGGTGGCGTAGAGCACCTGCCGCTGCAGGTTGGAGAGGGCGACGGTGTCCCGATCCACCAGCCCGATCCGGCCGACCCCAGCCGCCGCGAGATAGAGCGCCGCCGGCGCGCTGAGGCCGCCGGCGCCGACGATCAGCACCTTGGCAGCCTTCAGCGCCTGCTGCCCCGGCCCTCCGACCTCTCGCAACACCAGGTGGCGGGCATAGCGTTCAATCTCGTCGTCGGAGAAGGGCATGTCGCTGGCCTATCGGTCCTCTCGACCATGTCAGACCCTGACGACAAACACCGTGTCATCAACGATCTCATATCGCAGTTCGTAGTCGCCGATGATCAGCCGCCTGACTTCTCGTGGCCGATATTCATCAAATGCGTGGCCCATCCGGGGAAGCGTGAGCAGTTGTCGCGCGCCTTGTTGCAGGTTGCGGACGACGACGGCGGCGGCTCTAGGGCTTACGGGATCCAAGAAGGCGTGCAGCCGTACGAGGTCCGCGATTGCCGGCCTTGTCCATTCCAGCTTCACAGCGGCGGCTTCGTCGGCCTGCCCGCTTCGAGGTCATCGATCCATCGGCTCACGAGTTCGTCGCTGACAAGGTCGCCAGCGTCCACTGCGGCCAGGCCCTCTAGGGTAAGGCGATCCCGTTCTTCCTCTCGATCAATCCAGGCGGCCAGGGCCTGTTTCATAACCCAGCCGCGCGGGCGGTCGAGCCGTTCGGCGAAGGCGTCTACCTTCTCCGCCAGGTCGAGAGGGACATGGGCCGTGATGACGCGGGTGGCCATGGCGAATCCAATCAGGTTTAATCACAATGATTAAGTGCGCTTGGGCCGATCAGATGGCAAGCTTGGTCTGAACGGAGAACCCGCCCCATGACCTCCTTCTACGATCGCCACGTCATGCCCCGGCTGATCGGCTGCGCCTGTGCGTCCAAGCCGATCATGCGGCAGCGGGCCAAGGTCGTGCCGCTGGCGAGCGGACGGGTGCTGGAGTTGGGCGTCGGCGGCGGGCTCAATCTCGCCTTCTACGATCCAGGCAAGGTCACCGAGCTGTTCGGCGTCGACCCGTCGGACGAACTGCGGGACCGGGCGCTGGCCGCGCCCAGGCCGGACGGGCTGAAGGTCGATATCGCGGCGGGAACGGCCGAAGCGCTGCCGTTCGAGGACGGCAGCTTCGATACGGTGGTCTGCACCTTCACCCTCTGCTCGGTGCAGTCCCAAGCCGCCGCCATCGCCGAGGCGCGGCGGGTGCTGAAGCCCCAGGGCCGGTTCCTGTTCTGCGAACACGGGCTGGCGCCGGACGTGGGCGTCGCCAAGTGGCAGAGCCGGATCGAGCCGGTGTGGAAGGCCATCGCCGGCGGCTGTCACCTGACGCGGCCTATCGGCGGCGCCATCGAAGCCGGCGGCTTCCAACTCGACAGCTGGAGCAGCATGTTCCTGCCCAGCACGCCGCGCATCTTCGGATGGAGCGAGTGGGGCGTGGGGGTGAAGGGGTAAAAATCCTCAGGACGTTGGTGATACAGACCGTTCCCTAGGCCTTGTGCCTAGGGCCCATTGGGCGCGACGGTCAGGAGCTGGGCGCGGCTTTGCACACGAAGCGAACCTCGAAGCGTTGGCGCTCAATGGACCCCAGGCACAAGGCCTGGGGGACGGTTAAATTGGACGAACGCCTCAGTCCACGATCGCCGAATAGACCAGGCTCTTCAGCTGGCCGCGGAAGTTGAAGGTGCCGGACGGCATCAGCTGGGTCATGAAGACCACGCTCAGGTCCTCCTTCGGATCGACCCAGAAGATGGTCGAGGCCGCACCGCCCCAATAGTAGTCGCCTTCGCCCAGGGCGCCGGCGGCGATCTGGTCGATGGTCATGGCGAAGCCCAGGCCGAAGCCGATGCCGGTGTTGGCGGTCTCGGAGAAGCCGCCGATGGCCATTTCGGTCAGGTCGCGCCCGCCCTTGAGGTGGTTCATATGCATCAACTCGATGGTGCGCGGCCCCAGGATGCGTTCGCCGTCCAGCTCGCCGCCCCGGCGCAGCATTTCGGTGAAGCGCAGGTAGTCGGCCGTGGTGCCGGTCAGGCCGCCGCCGCCACCGAAGAAGCTGGGCTCCTTCAGGTAGGCCGAGGCGCCCGGATCGTCGATCAGCTTCAGCGTCTTGTTCGGCAGCCGGGTATAGTTGGCGGCGAAGCGGGAGGCCTTGTCGGGCGCCACATAGAAAGCGGTGTCCTTCATCTTCAGCGGCTCGAAGATCACCTCCTGCAGGTATTTGTCGAACCGCTTGCCGGAGATGACTTCGACCAGATAGCCGCAGACATCGGTGGAGAAGGAGTACATCCACCGCTCGCCCGGGTGATAGCGCAGCGGCACCTTGGCCAGCTTCGCGGCGAAGTCGTGCAGGGTGTCGCCTTGAGCGCGGCCCACCTTTTCGCGGCTATAGGCCAGATCGACCGGATGGGCGGTCTCCGGCGCGCCCACGGCGGCCAGGGCGTTGCCATAGGTGAGGCCGCCGGAGTGGCTCAGCACGTGGCGAAAGGTCATCGGCGTATTGGGCGCGACCAGCTCCATATGGTCGGCGTCGCCGGACACCCAGACCTTGTGGCCCTTCCACTCGGGAACATAGCGGCTCACCGGATCGTCGAGCTGGAAATAGCCCTGCTCGAACAGGGTCATCAGCGCCACCGAGGTGATCGGCTTGGACATGGAATAGATGCGGAAGATGGCGTCTTCGGCCATCGCCTTGCCGCGCTCGATGTCCATCTGGCCGAAGGAGCGCTGGTAGGCCAGGTGGCCGTGGCGGGCGACCGCGACCTGGCAGCCGGCGATCTTGCCCGGCTCGATGTAGTTGCGCATCAGGTGGTCGGTGATGCGCTCGAGGCGGCCAGCGTCGAGGCCGGTGTGGGCGTGGGCCAGGTCCATGGTGGTCGTTCCTTCCCGCAAGATGTCGGAGGCTGTTCGCCCCACTTTCCGGCATGATGACCCGTAAGTTCGGCGGAGCCAAGGGCCCGATGGCTTCTGGCGCGCGCTCTGGCTCGCCTGGTGGGACATAACGATGTTCCGCAATTCGCCTGGCCAGTAATGTCAGGTGCAGAAAAGCCGCAGTCGGCGAATCTCACCGCGGCCCCAGGATTTCTTGGTCGTTTGCGGCTATCAAGCGTTAGGGATTAGCGGCGCCTGTGAAACAGACGCCCTGCAATGGTTCCGACGGCGAGGCTTACGAGCGTGATGACAGACAAAGGTCGGCGCGAAGGGTCAGCTCTGAAACCGAGCCTGCGTCGCCATTGGCTCTGGCTGAGGGTGGGCCTATTGGCCGGATCGGCCTCGATGCTGGCCTTGATGACGGCTTGGGGCGCGGAGGCTCAGTCGCAAGCCCAGTACACGCCGCGCCCGCCGCCGCCCGCCACGCCCCGCTATGTCCCGCAGGCCGCGCCAGCGCCCCGCCCATCCCCGTCGGTCTTCACGCCGGCGCCCTTGCCTCAGGTCACGTTACGCTCCGACCAGGTCGCGCTGCTGGAGCACGCCCTGGACCTGGCCGACACCCAAGGCCTGCGCAAGGCAGACTATCCCTACGCCGCTGCGGACGCCCTGATGCGCTCGTCCAACCCGGGCACGCGCCAGGCCGGTTACGACCAGCTCACGGCGACCGTGCTGCGCTACGCCAAGGCCGTGCACACCGGCCGCCTAGCCGCGGGGGAGTTCATCAACGAGTGGGGCCTGCATCCCGCCGACTACGACCCGACACCGGATTTCGTCCAGGCCGTGAACAGCGACCGGCTGCAGACCTGGCTCGACAACCTGCCGCCGCCCTATTCAGGCTATGACGCCCTGAAGACCGCCCTGGTGGTCTATCGCGACATCGCCGCGCGGGGCGGATGGGCCGAGTTGCCCGCCGGCCCCGAATTGAAGCTGGGCATGAGCGACCCTCGCGTGATCGCTCTGCGCCAGCGGCTGGCGGTGGAGGATCCCAGCGTCAACGCCGCCGGTGGTCCGGTGTTCGACCAGCCCCTGGCCGACGCGGTCAGCCGCGCGCAGAAGCGCTATGGCCAGGACCCGGACGGCGAGGTCATCGCCCGCACCCTCGCGGCGCTGAACGTGCCGATCGAGAGCCGGATCGACCAGATCCAGGCCAATATGGAGCGCTGGCGCTGGCTGCCGGCGGCGCTGCCGGCCGACCGAATCCAGGTCAATATCGCCGCCGCGGTCCTGACCCTGTTCAAGGCCGACACGCCGCTCTTGTCGATGAAGGCGGTCACCGGCCGGCCGGGCGACGACACGCCGATGCTGGAATCGCAGATTTCCTCGGTGGTGCTGAACCCGCCCTGGTATGTGCCCGCGGGCATCGCCGCCAAGGAGCTGTGGCCCAAGGAGCGGGCTCACCCCGGCTATTTCGCCCGCAACGACTTTGAGGTCGTCCCCATGGGCGACACCACCCGCCTGATCCAAAAGGCCGGGCCGAAGGCGGCGCTGGGGCATGTGAAATTCGACTTCCCGAGCAAGTACGGGGTCTATCTGCACGACACCCCCAGCCACGGGACCTTCGCCCAGTTCGCCCGTCAGGACAGCCATGGCTGCGTGCGGCTGGAGAAGCCGGTGGTGCTGGCCAAGGCCCTGTTCGACGGCGACGCCAAGTGGACGCCAGAGACCATCGACGACACCATCGCCGGCGGCGACACGGTGCGCGCGCCGCTGCAGACGCCGATCGCGGTCTTCCTGCTCTACTGGACCTCGTTTGTTGGCGCGGACGGCGCCGCCAACTTCCGCGCCGATCCCTATGGCTGGGATCCGCTCTTAATGCAGCGTATTGCCGCATCGCAGCGCGGCAACGCTTGACCTTCAGGAATGCATGAGGTGTTTTCCTCTCGCTTTTGAGCGCCGGGGGCGGCGAGCGAGATTGGGACACCTGCTTGATGTTCAAACGACGCGCCGTTCTGACCATGGGCCTTGGCGCGATGGCCAGCGCAGGCTTTGCCGCCTCGCCGAGTTTTGGCTGGGCTGAGGCGGCGGCTCCGAAACCTGCCCAACCCGAGTTTCGGTCCGTGTCGCTCAACAACCTGCACACCGGCGAGTCCATGGAAGGCGTCTACTGGGACGGCGGCGACTATGTGCCGGAGGTGCTGGACGCCGTGAACCTGCACCTGCGCGACTATCGCACCGGCGACGTCCACGTCATTGACCCGCAGCTGCTGGACCTGCTGGACACGGTCTCGCGACTGACCGGGACCAGGACGCCGTTCGAGGTCATCTCCGGCTTCCGCTCGGCCAAGACCAACGCCATGCTGCGCGAGCACAGCGCCGAGGTGGCGCAGAAGAGCTTCCACGTCCAGGGCATGGCCATCGACGTACGCCTCGGCGACGTCGAGCTTCGCCATCTGCACGAAGCCGCTCGCAGCCTGGGTAGGGGCGGCGTAGGCTATTATCCAGAGTCGAATTTCGTCCATCTGGACGTGGGTCCGGTCCGGTCCTGGAGTGGGGCCTGAGCGTATAGGTTTGGGGGCGACCGCCGATGGCGGATAGGAAGAGCCGCGACGGTGGCAGCGGCCTGGGGTGGTTCATCATCGGCCTTCTGATCGGCGTGGCGGGGACGCTCGCGACTCAGAAGTTCGCCGTGTTCAAATCCCTTGAGGCCGCGCCGGATGCAACGCAGGCCAGTCTGCAGCCGCCCGCCGGTCCACCGCCGCCCGGCGCGCCGCCGAAGCTGGTGGTGCACCAAGGCGGCCTCTATGGCGCCAGCGCACCCGCTTCGGACGCCGGCGAGCCGCTGGCGGTCCCGCAGGACGCGGGCGAGACGCCTTCCGATGTCGCCGATGACGCGGCCGCGACAGGGATGACCGCAAGGTCGCATCCGAAGCAGCCGCCCGCGAATTAGCGCCCCTATCGCGGGCCCACGCGCAAAACGTCTCGGCCGGCGCCGGCCCCCTCCGTCACGTCGCTTTCGCTTCGCTTCATCGCCGCGCCACCTCCGCCCGTTTCGCTTCGCTCACGGGGGAGGAGAAGGTCCGCATTGTCTTCCTCCTCCCATGCGAGCGCAGCGATGCGGGGGAGGTGGCGGATCGCGGAGCGCAGCGGCGCGATCTGACGGAGGGGGCGAGCGCCGGCGGACCGGCTCACACGACCCCCGCTAGTAAGGCCGGTAGCTGTACAGCACCTGGGCTTCGCCGATGCGGCCGCCCTGGGGCGTGCCGTCGGCCTTGTTGTGCAGGATGTAGACCACGCCCTCGACCTTGGTCTGGCCCGCGCCGATCCAGGTGGAGACGACGCTGGCGCCACCGTCTTCCGGCGTCGATGCGGCGACCTTGTCGGGCGCCAGCGGCGGGTCGCGGCGCTGGCCCCAGGCCTGAAGGCCGTCGAGAATGGCGGCGTCTTCGCCGGCCTGATAGCGGACGGTCATTGCGCAGTTGTTAGGGTTGGCCACCGAGGGCGCCTGAATGACGATCCGGCGTCCGCCGTCGAGGCCAACCGTCAGGTCGCCGTCGCCGTTGACCCTCATGCCGGCGGCCGAGGCGGTCGGCTTGACCTGGGCGCCGCGGGTCAGCGGCACACAGGCCCGGTCCAGAGCCGACAGCACATTCATGGCGATGCCGGCGGTGGGCAGGGGTTTTGGCGGCGGCGGCGGCGGCGCGGGCGGCGCTTCGGGAGCCGGGGCTGGCGCTGGAGCCTGGGCGGCGTCAGGCGCGGGCGCCGGCGGCGGAGCCGCGGTGGTATCGGCCGGCGGCGGGGTTTGGGCAGAGGCCGCGCCCGTCAGCAACAGGGCGGAAAAGGCGGCCGTCGCGGCCAGGCGAAAACGATCCATTCGACGGTCCCCATCTATCAAGTGTTGGGACTATCAATGCGTATCAGTGGCGGCCTTCGCAAGTCCGAACCGCCTGACGCGCGAGCCTTAATCGACCTCGCGGGCGTGTTCGGCCAGGATGGTGAAGCCGGCCGGCGTCACATCGGCGAAACCGCCCTGCAACTCGAAGCGATGCAGCTTGTCGCCGACGTGGATGGTGACGAAGCCTTCCTTCAGCGCGGTCATGAAGGGCGCATGGCCCGCCAGGACCCCGAAGTCGCCTTCGGAGCCTGGCGCATCGACCTGATCGACTTCGCCGGCGTAGAGCTCGCGCTGCGGCGAGACGAGAGAGAAGTGAAGCTTCTCAGCCACGATATCAGCCTTCCGCCTTCAGCTTTTCGCCCTTGGCGACCGCGTCCTCGAAGGTGCCGACGTTGTAGAAGGCCGCTTCCGGCAGGTCGTCGCCCGCGCCGTCGCACACCGCCTTGAACGAACGGATAGTGTCTTCCAGCGACACGAACACCCCCGGCAGGTTGGTGAACTGCTCGGCCACGTGGAAGGGCTGGGCGAAGAAGCGGCTGATCTTGCGCGCGCGGGCGACGACCAGCTTGTCCTCTTCCGACAGCTCGTCCATGCCCAGGATGGCGATGATGTCCTTCAGCGACTTGTACTGCTGCAGGATTTCCTGAACCTGACGGGCCACCTGATAGTGCTCCTCGCCGATCACCAGCGGGTCCATGATCCGCGAGGTGGAGTCCAGCGGGTCGATGGCCGGGAAGATGCCTTGCGCGGCAATGTCGCGGCTGAGGTTGGTGGTCGCGTCCAAGTGGGCCATGGAGGTGGCGGGCGCCGGGTCGGTAAAGTCATCGGCGGGCACATAGATGGCCTGAACCGAGGTGATCGACCCCTTGTTGGTGGAGGTGATCCGCTCCTGCAGATTGCCCATTTCCGACGCCAGGGTCGGCTGATAGCCCACCGCCGACGGGATACGGCCCAGCAGAGCCGACACTTCCGAGCCGGCTTGGGTAAAGCGGAAGATGTTGTCGATGAAGAGCAGCACGTCCTTGCCCTCTTCGTCGCGGAAATACTCGGCTTGGGCCAGGCCCGTCAGGGCGACGCGGGCGCGGGCGCCCGGAGGCTCGTTCATCTGGCCGTACACCAGGGTGCACTTGGACCCCTCGGTGCTGCCGTTGTTTTCCTTCGGGTCGATGTTCACCTTCGACTCGATCATCTCGTAATAGAGGTCGTTGCCTTCGCGGGTGCGCTCGCCGACGCCGGCCAGCACCGAATAGCCGCCGTAGTTCAGGGCGATGTTGTTGATCAGCTCCTGCATGGTCACGGTCTTGCCCACGCCGGCGCCGCCGAACAGGCCGATCTTGCCGCCCTTGGTGTAGGGGCAGAGCAGGTCGATGACCTTGATCCCGGTGACCAGGATTTCCTTGGAGGTCGACTGGTCGGCGAAGGACGGCGCTTCGGCGTGGATTGACCGGCGATGGGTCTGGTCGATGGGGCCGGCTTCGTCGATCGGCTCGCCGATCACGTTCATGATCCGGCCGAGCGCGCCCGGTCCCACCGGGACGGTGATCTGGGCGCCGGTGTCGGTCACCGGCTGGCCGCGAACCAGGCCTTCAGTGGTGTCCATGGCGATGGTGCGGACGACGTTTTCACCCAGGTGCTGGGCGACTTCCAGGACCAGGCGGAAGGGCAGGCCGGTCTTCTGGTCGGTGTTGGTGGTTTCCAGCGCCGACAGGATCGCCGGCAGGTGGCCTTCGAACACCACGTCGACGACGGCGCCGATGACCTGGGCGACCTTGCCGGTGGCGATGCCCACGGGCAGCTTCGGCGCCGTGACCTTGGCGGAAGCGGCAGCCTTAGGCGCGGCGACCTTAGGCGCGACGGCCTTCGCGGCCGCGGCTTTGGGCGCGGCAGCCTTGGGGGCGGCGGCGGCCTTAGGGGCGGGCGCGGCCTTTACGGCTGCGGCTGCGGGCTTCTTAGCGGCGGGCTTAGGGGCTGCGGGTTTGGCCATCGGGCTAACTCTCTTGTCTTCTTAAAGGGCTTCGGCGCCGGAGATGATCTCGATCAGCTCCTTGGTGATCTGCGCCTGACGGGTGCGGTTGTAGAGAACGCTGAGGGCGTTGATGCGATCGCCGGCGTTGCGGGTGGCGTTGTCCATCGCGGTCATCTGCGCGGCGTAGAACCCCGCCTGATTTTCCAGCGTGGCCGAGAAGATCTGGGTGGTGATGTTGCGGGGCAGGAGCGTGGCGAGAATGGTCTCCTCGTCCGGCTCATAGTCGTAGATGGCGCCCTTGAGGTCGATCGTCGCCGCGCCGGCCACGACCTGGGCCGGGATCAGCTGCAGGCCGGTCGGGACCTGAGACACCACCGACCTGAAGCGGCTGAAGAACAGGGTCGCCACATCGACCTGGCCGCTCTCGAACAGATCTTGAATCTGTTCGCTGATGGTCTGGGCGACGGTCAGCGACGGATTGGCGCCGGCTTCGATGAATTCGATGATGCGATCGCCGTACTGGCGCTTCAGCTGGTCGCGGGCCTTCTTGCCGAGGCAGATCAGCTTCACGTCCTTGCCTTCGGCGAGGAGTCTGGCGATCCGCTCGCGCGCGGCGCGGACGATGGAGGAGTTGAAGCCGCCGGCCAAGCCGCGGTCGGAAGTTGCGACGATGATCAGCTGACGCTGGTCGCTGCCGGTGCCGACCAGGAGCTTGGGCGCGCCGGGGCCGGACACGCCGGCCGCCAGATTGGCGATCACCGCGGCCATGCGCTGGGCGTAGGGCCGCGCGTTCTGGGCCGCTTCCGTCGAGCGGCGCAGCTTTGCAGCGGCGACCATTTGCAGCGCTTTCGTGATCTTCTGCGTGGCTTTCACGCTGGAGATCCGGCTCCGCATTTCCTTGAGGCTGGCCATCTAGGCGCTCCGGCTCCGTCCCAAACTCTTACGCGAAGGTCTCGGCGAAGCTTTTCAGCGCGCTGTTGAGGTCGGCTTCCAGTTCCTTGCTCAGGGCCTTGCTGGTGCGGATGCCGTCCAGCAGCTTCTGATGCTTGCTGTGCAGGCGGGCCAGCAGTTCGGACTCGAACCGGCCAACGTCGCTCACGGCGACGCCGTCCAGGTAGCCGCGGGTGCCGGCGTAGATCACGCAGACCTGCTCTTCCACCAGCTGCGGCGCGTATTGCGGCTGCTTCAAAAGCTCAGTCAGGCGCTCGCCGCGCGACAGCTGGCGCTGGGTGGTGGCGTCCAGGTCGGAGCCGAACTTGGCGAAGGCGGCCAGCTCGCGGTACTGGGCCAGCTCGCCCTTGATCGGGCCCGACGCGGTCTTCATCGCCTTGATCTGGGCCGAGGAGCCCACGCGGCTCACCGAGATGCCGACGTTCACCGCCGGGCGGATGCCCTGGTAGAACAGGTCGGATTCCAGGAAGATCTGGCCGTCGGTGATCGAGATCACGTTGGTGGGGATGTAGGCGGAAACGTCGTTGGCCTGGGTTTCGATGATCGGCAGGGCGGTGAGCGAGCCGGCGCCCAGGTCGTCGTTGAGCTTGGCGGCGCGTTCCAGCAGGCGGGAGTGCAGGTAGAAGACGTCGCCCGGATAGGCTTCGCGGCCCGGCGGACGGCGCAGCAGCAGCGACATCTGACGATAGGCGACGGCCTGCTTGGACAAGTCATCATAGATGATCAGGCCGTGCATGCCGTTGTCGCGGAAATACTCGCCCATGGCGCAGCCGGCGAAGGGGGCCAGGAACTGCAGCGGGGCCGGCTCGGAGGCGGTGGCCGCCACGACGATGGTGTATTCCAGCGCGCCGCGCTCCTCGAGCGTCTTGACGATCTGGGCGACGGTGGAGCGCTTCTGGCCGATGGCGACGTAGATGCAATAGAGCTTGGCGCTCTCGTCATCGCCAGCGTTGATCGACTTCTGGTTCAGGATGGCGTCGATGGCGACGGCGGTCTTGCCGGTCTGACGGTCGCCGATGATCAGCTCGCGCTGGCCGCGGCCGACCGGGATCAGCGAGTCGATGGCCTTCAGGCCGGTCTGCACCGGCTCATGCACCGATTTGCGCGGGATGATGCCAGGGGCCTTCACGTCCACGCGGCGGCGTTCGGCGACGCCGGTCAGCGGACCCTTGCCGTCGATCGGCTCGCCCAGCGGGTTGACCACGCGGCCGAGCAGGCCCTTGCCCACCGGCACGTCCACGATCTCGCCCAGGCGGCGGACTTCATCGCCTTCGGCAATGCTCTTGTCGTCGCCGAAGATCACGACGCCGACGTTGTCGCGTTCCAGGTTCAGGGCCATGCCCTTAACGCCGGCGGAGGGGAACTCCACCATTTCGCCGGACTGGACCTTGTCCAGGCCGTAGACGCGGGCGATGCCGTCGCCGACGCTCAGGACCTGACCGACGTCGGAAACATCCGCGTCTTGGCCAAAGTTGGCGATCTGGGTTTTCAGGATGGCCGAGATTTCGGCGGCGCGGATGTCCATGGCTTTACGCTCTCTTGAGGGCGAACTTGAGGGAATCGAGCTTCGACTTCAGCGAAGCATCGTAAAGGCGCGAAGCCACGCGGACCTTGATGCCGCCGAGAATGGCGGGGTCCACGCGGGTTTCGATTTCGGGGTCGCGGCCCAGGCTGGTGCGGAGGGCGGCTTGCAGGCCCTTGGCCTGGGCGGGCGTCAGGGCGACGGCGGTGGTGACCTGGGCGGAGACGACGCCGCGATGGGCGGTCGCCAGGGTAAGGAAGCTGGTGATCACCGGGCCCAGCGCATTGGCCCGGCGCTGCGCGGCCAGGAAGCTCAGGAACTTGATCGTCAGCGGGTTGAACTTGGCCTTGGCGGCGATGGCGCCCAGGCCCTTGCCCTTGGCCTCGGAATCGAAGGTCGGCGAGATCAGCAGGGTGCGCAGATCGGCGCTCTCGGCCATCATGGCCTTCAGCGAACGCAGATCGGCCTCCACGGCCGCAATCTTGTTCTCGTCCTTAGCCAGGTCGAACAGGGCCTGCGCGTATCGCGCACCCACGTCAGTCGCTCTGATGTCGTCCGCCACTTGGAACCCGTCAAAATGCGTCAATGACGCCACTGGCGAAGAGACCCGCTGCGGCGAAAAAGGCTTGAAAGCGCTTAGGAAAGCACGCGGGACGAAGGCGCTATATTTAGCGCCCCGCCCCAAGCCGCGCGCCTGATAGCACGCGATGTTTTGCGCCGCAACCAAGCCGAACGCGCGTTTGGTCGCGCATTTGGGCTGATCGTCCTCCCAGGCGGCGAGCGCGGTCAAAAAGAGCGGGGAAACCTGCTTTTCCCCGCCCATAAGCGTGGCAAACTGCCTGTATGACCGAAGTCGTGACCCTCACCCCCCGCCCGATCAAAGGCGCCTCCGGCTGGTTCGTGCAGATCAGCTTCCCCGACGGTCGCGAGAAGCGAATCAGCCGCTTCCTCACCGAGGCCGAAGCTCAGGCTTGGATCGACCACGAATCCGACGACTGGCTGGCTGGAATGGGCGAGGGGCGGTAGGCCGCTCAGCTCTGCAGGCGGTTCAGATCGACGCCATACTTGGCCGCGTTGCGCTCCATATAGATGCGCTGCTCCTCCACCGGCTCGCCGCTCAGCGTCGCCGCGAGTATGTCGAGGAAGGTGTGCCAGCCCATCTGGTTCTGCGCCTCGAACCGCTCCAGCACCGGCAGATGGGTGAGGGTGAGCGCGACCGAATCGCCGGCCTGCTCCAGATCGAAGGTCAGATAGGATTCGGGATAGGCCGACAACGTCTGGCCGGGTGCGAACACATTCCAGGTGTGGGCGAACTTCTCATGGGGCCGCCACTGGGTGACGACGCCCCGGATATGGCCGCCGGCCATGAAGACCGCTCCGCCCTCCGCGGGTTCGATGGTCGCGCCCTCGCTATACCAGGCGGGCAGCTTCGCCGGATCGGTGAGGCAGGCCCAGACCGTCTCAAGCGTCCCCGGCAAGGTCCGCTCGAACCGCACGGCGGGAAGGCGCTGGGTCTGGCCAAGCTCGCTCATCGGGAGGCTCCTTATCCCTGGCGGATGAGCCGCCAACCTCACTATCCAACAGTCCCTTTCCCCAGGCCTTGTGCCTGGGGCCCATTGGACTCGACCGGATCGCAACTTCGCGCCGGCGGCGGCGCTTATGCGAATTTCCAAACAATCGCGCTCAATGGACCCCAGGCACAAGGCCTGGGGAACGGCGTGTTTTGGGATCGGCGTTGATCGTTATGGCCGCAGGTTCAGGTATAAATCTTCCCACTGCGGATTGTCCCGCTCGATCAGATTGATCTTCTATTGGCGCGGTTCAGGGCTTCGACGTCAAATCCGGCCGGGACGCCAGGAAGGCGGCCTTCTCCGCGGCGGTCAGCACCTTGGCGCTCTTCATGCGAGACACCTTGGGCGTCGGCTTGGCGTAGGGTTCGGGCGCCGGCTTTTGCGGCGCGAGCGGTTTGAAGGTCGGCATCGGCGTGGTCCTCGAACCGGCGGCGGCCGGGTGGCTTTCACATTACGCGGCGCCAGACAAAGATCACATGACCTTGCGAGCGCACCCCGTGCGCCGTTCCACGAACCGGTATATGCAAGGCGCCCTCCCAAGGCAGGCGCACACCCCTTTGCAAGAGCAGCAAACCTTCACCGACGACGAGAAGCGCATCACCCTGATCGCGGTGATGATCGTCTTTTCGCTGAGCGCGCTGGACCAGACCATCGTGTCCACCGCCATGCCGCGCATCGTCGCCGAGCTGAAAGGGCTGAACCTCTATGCCTGGGTGACCACCGGATACCTGCTCACCTCCACGGTCATGGTGCCGATCTGGGGCAAGTTGTCGGACAGCCATGGGCGCAAGCTGATCCTGCTGGCCGGCATCGCCATCTTCCTGGTGGGCTCCTGGCTGTCGGGCCTGGCCACCAGCATGGTGCAGCTGATCGTCTTCCGCGCCGTCCAGGGCATTGGCGGCGGGGCTCTGTTCACCACCGCCTTCGCCATCCTCGCCGACATGTTCGAGCCCAAGGAGCGGGCCAGGTTCGGCGGCCTGTTCGGCTCGGTGTTCGGGCTGGCCAGCCTGATCGGCCCGGTGGTCGGCGGCTTCTTCACCGAACACGGCACCATGCATCTGTTCGGCCAGACCATCGCGGGTTGGCGCTGGGTCTTCTACCTGAACCTGCCGCTGTCGGCGCTCGCCCTCTTTATGATCGTGGTCAAGATGCCCAGGTTGGCCCATTCGGACGGGGCGCCGATCGACTATCTCGGCGCGGCCCTGATCGTGGCGACCTTCGTGCCGCTGCTGCTGGCATTGAGCTGGGCCGGCCAGACCTATCCCTGGGGCTCGCCGATCATCGTCGGCCTGCTGGCCTTCTCGGCCGTGGGCCTCGCCGCCTTCCTCTATATAGAGACCAAGGTGCGCGAGCCGATCATGCCGCTGGAGCTGTTCGCCAACCGCACCTTCGCCACCTGCAACAGCGCCGCCTTCATCGTCAGCATGGCCTTCATGGGGGTGGTGACCTTCCTGCCGCTGTTCATGCAGGTGGGATTGGGCACCGCGGCCACCGCCAGCGGCCTGGCCATGGTGCCGATGATGGTGGGGATGATCGGCGCCTCCACCGCCTCGGGCCTGCTGGTTTCCAAGACCGGAAAGTACAAGCCGCTGATGCTCGGCGGCGGCCTGCTGCTGGCCTTCGCCGTCTTCCTGATGACCCTTATCGGCCCGCAGACCAGCCTGCTCGGGCTCGGCGTGCGCATGTTCATCGTCGGCCTGGGCCTCGGCCCGTCGCAGAGCCTGTTCAGCCTGGCGGTGCAGAACGCGGTGCCGCCGCACCGGATGGGCGTAGCCACCTCGTCCGGCATGTTCTTCCGCCAGATCGGCCAGACCATGGGGGTGGCCCTGTTCGGCGCGCTCCTGACCCACAACCTCAACGCCGAGCTGATCAAACGTGCGCCGACCGATCCGTCGGGGGTGCACCAGACCATCAGCGTCACCCAGCTCCAGGCCATGGCCCTGTCCAGGGCCGCCGGCCACGCCTCTGCCGACGCCCGCTCGCCGGCGATGATCAAGGCCACCGGCGAGAGCTTCGCCGCTGCCATGCGCGACCTGTTCATCGTCGCCCTGATCGGCCTGTTCGTCGCCATCGGCATCATCCTGTTGATCCCGGTCGTGCCGATGCGGGCGAGGATGGGGCCGCCGGCTGCGGTTCAGGCTGAGGCTTAATTTGTTGCGCTCATCCCCGCGAAGGCGGGGACCCAGGAGACTGGGCGCGATCTGTCCACCTCACATCTTTTGCAGGCCAAAATGCAGCGGCAAGCTGCGAGCGTGATCCCCTGGGTCCCCGCCTTCGCGGGGATGAGCGCTTTAGAATGTGCCCTCACAAAAAGCTGTACGGGTCCACGTCGATGGTCATTCGCACCGACGAGGGTATCCTGGCCCGCGCCCGCCAGGCGGCCATGAAGCCCTGCAAGTCAACGCCGCGGTTGGCGCGCACCAGGAAGCGTTTGCGGCGCTGGCCGCGGATCAGGGCCAGCGGCGCGTCGGCGGGGCCGTAGACTTCTACTCCCTCGGCGTTGGGCGCGGCTGCGGCGAGAGCCTTCACATAGGCTTCCAGCGCGGCGGGGTCGTGGCTGGTGGCGATCACCGCCGCCAGCCGGCCGAACGGCGGCAGGCCCGCCGCCTCGCGCTCGGCCATTTCGGCGGCGACGAAGGCGTCCCGGTCCTGGGCGGCCAGGGCCTCCATCACCGCGTGGTCGGGGGCATAGGTCTGGATCAGCGCCCGGCCCGGCCGATCCCGCCGTCCGGCCCGGCCGCTGGCCTGGGCCAGCAGCTGGTAGGTCCGCTCCGCCGCGCGCAGGTCGCCGCCGCGCAGGCCGAGGTCGGCGTCCACCACCCCCACCAGGGTCAGGCCGGGAAAGTCGTGCCCCTTGGCCGCCGCCTGGGTCGCCACCAGGATGTCAATCTCGCCGTCCGACATGGCCCGGACCATCTCCCGCGCGGCATCTGCGGTGAAGACGGTGTCGGAGGAAAAGACCGCCACCCGCGCGTCCGGGAACAGGGCCCGCGCCTCCTCCTCGACCCGCTCGACGCCGGGGCCGATGGAGGCCAGCGAATCCACCGCCCCGCAATGCGGGCAGGCCTTGGGCTTGGGCATGGAGAAGCCGGTCAGGTGGCAGACCAGCCGGCCGGTGTAGCGATGCTCCACCAGCCAGCTGTCGGTGTCCGGCGCGGTCATCCGCTCGCCGCAGGATCGGCACAGCACCAGCGGCGCATAGCCCCGGCGATTGAGGAACAGCAGGCTCTGCTCGCCGCGCCCGTAGGTCTCGGCCATGGCCTCGACCAGCGGCGGGGACAGCCAGCGGCCGGGCTCGGGTGGCGTCTCGCGCAGGTCGATCATGGTCACGTCCGGCAGCTGGGCCGCGCCGTGGCGGGAGGCCAGCCGCAGCCAGCGATAACGGCCGGTCTCGGCGTTCCACAGGCTCTCCAGCGACGGGGTGGCCGAGGCCAGCACCACGGCGGCGTCCTCGATCTTGGCCCGCGCCACGGCCAGGTCGCGGGCGTGATAGATGAAGCCGTCTTCCTGCTTGTAGGAGCCGTCGTGCTCCTCATCGACCACGATCAGCTTCAGGCGCTTGAACGGCAGGAAAAGGGCCGAGCGGGCGCCGACGACGATGCGGCAGTCGCCACTGGCCACGGCCTCCCATACCCGGCGGCGATAGGGCGGGGCGATGCCTGAGTGCCACTCGGCGGGCGCGACACCGAATCGGGTCTCGAACCGCGCGATCACGCCTTGCGTCAGCGCGATCTCGGGCAGCAGGACCAGCACCTGCGCCTGGGGATCGGCGGCCAGAACGGCGGCCACGGCTTCCGAATAGACCTCGGTCTTGCCCGAGCCGGTGACGCCGTCGAGCAGGGCCGCCTGGAAGCCGCCCTCGCCGACCATGTCGCAGAGCACCTTGGCGGCAGCCGCCTGGCTGGGGTTGAGGGACGGGCCCGGACGGGTCAGGTCGGGTTCGGGGAAGGCCGACGGCGGCTCGATCAGCCGGACTTCCAGCGCGCCGTCATCGACCAGGCCCTTGATCACGCCGGTGGACACGCCAGCCGCTTCGGCCAGCGCCCCGGCGGCCATGGGCTGTATGGCCTGTTCCATCACCCTTAGGCGGGCGGGGGTCGCGCGGCCGGGCGGCTGGCCGGTGGGGGCGATCAGCCGCTCCGGCCTCGCCTTGGGCGCCCGCGCGCCGCGCACGGCGATGGCCATGGGGCCGCCCGGTCCGACGACGCTATAGCGGGCGGCCCAAAGCACGAAGGCCAGGGTGTTGGGCGGCAGGCGGAAGCCTTCGCGGCGTTCCAGCACCGGCTTGAGCGGGCGGTTGTGGCCCGCGCCGTCTCGCAGTTCGGCCACGACGCCAGCCATCATCCGGGGACCCAGCGGCACCACGACATGATCGCCGGGTTCGAGCCCCATGCCCGCCGGCTCGGCGTAGTCGAACGCCTCCGGCAGGGGCAGCGGCAGGATCACGCTGGCGATTCTCATGCGGGGCGGGATAGCACGCCTTTGGCCTGTGCGTCCTTCGACGCGCCGGCTTCGCCGGCGGCTCAGGATGACGTGGTTTTGTGAAGTCCCAAAAATCTACGTCATGCTGAGCCGCGCCCGCTTGGGCGCGCGTCGAAGCACGCACCGTAAACAAATCCGCGTCATCGCGCCCGCTCTCAAGCGCCCATTAACCCACAATGAGGTTCAAGGGACCTCCGCGCAGAAAGCGTGCAAACAAAGAAGGGGCGCTTGACGGTGAGTGAGACGCCGAAAGCATCGATCAACGTAACCGGGGCTCTGCTCGAGACCGAGCAGGACAAGGCCCTGGCCAAGGACTGGAAGGTGGTCTCCGCCTTCCTGCGCGAGCACCCCAGGTTCATCCGCGAGGACGCCGAGCTGCTTGAAGACCTCGGTCTTTGGGTGAAGTCGGCCAATGTGGTCGAGTTCGGCCCGGCGGCCCTCGCGCGCCTGACCGAGGCCAAGACCAAGGAAAAGGCCGAACGGCGACGGCTCGAAGCCACCGCCCGGGCCAACTTCGCGGCCCAGGCCCAAACCCACGCCGCCGTGGTCGACCTGCTGGAGGCCCGCAGCCATGCCGACCTGGCGCGGCGGGTGAACGACATCGCCTGCCTGCGTTTCGGCCTGACCGCCGGCGTGGTGGCGCTGGAAACCCCCGGCGCCGTGCCGGCGGGTTGGCGGATGCTGGGTCCGGACGGCGCCGCCGCCCTGCTCGGACCGACCGGGCTTGCCCGCATGGGTGCGCCTGAGTCCGCGCGCGGTCTGTTCGGCGAGCTTGGCCCGGCCGTCGGCAGCGTGGCCCTGGCCCGGATGGCGATCTGGGAGCCGACGCGGCAGGCGGTGATCGCCTTCGCCTCGCCCGACCCGGAAGGGTTTACCCGCGACATGGGCGCCGAACTGGTCGCCTTCCTCGCCCGCGTCACGGAGCGCACGGCGGAACGATGGCCGGTGCTGTAACCACCGATCGCGGGTCCGAAATCCTCTTATGCTTCGACAAGCTCAGCATGAGGATTTCTACTGCAGCTAAAGTAGCCCTCATCCTGAGCTTGTCGAAGGAGAGGGCGGCCCCACCGTCGTTGGGGCGTGGTGGGGCGATAACTTGAACGCCCCACCATCCACCGCCCGTGAGGCCTTGGCGGCCTGGCTGGACTATCTGACCAATGAACGCCGGGCCTCGCCGCGTACGGTGCGGGCCTATGGCGACGCCGTGCAGGCCTATCTGTCCTTTGTTGAACAGCACCAGGGCGAGGCTCTGACCCTGGCCGCCATGGGCGATATCTCCGCCGGCGATGTGCGGGCCTATCTGGCCTATCGGCGCGCCGGCGATCATCCGCTGGCGCCCCGGTCGGTGTCGCAGGCCCTGTCGGCGATCCGCGCCTATCACCGCTGGCTGGACCGGCGGCTTAGCACCCCCAATGCGGCCATGACGCTGGTGCGCGGGCCCAAGCTGCCGCGCGGCCTGCCCCGGCCGGTGTCCGAGGACCAGGCGCGGGCGTTGATCAACGACGCCGGCGCCGATCCGGATCGCGAAGACTGGGAGGTCGCCCGCGACGAGGCGGTGCTGACCCTGCTTTGGGGCTGCGGCCTGCGGATATCCGAGGCCCTGTCGCTCACCCGCGCCGACGCGCCGCTGGACGAGGCGGTGCGGATCACCGGCAAGGGCGGCAAGACCCGGCTCGTGCCGGTGCTGCCCGCCGTGCGCGAGGCGGTGGACGCCTATGTCGCGGAACTGCCCTTTGCGCTTGCCCCGGGCGAGCCGCTGTTTCGCGCCAAGCGGGGCGGCGCCTACAGCCCGCGCCATGCCCAGGCGCTGATGCAAAGCCTGCGTGGCCGGCTCGGCCTGCCCGACAGCGCCACGCCGCACGCCCTGCGCCACTCCTTCGCCACCCATCTGCTAGGCGCCGGCGCCGACCTGCGCTCGATCCAGGAACTGCTCGGCCACGCCTCGCTATCGACGACGCAGCGCTACACGGCGATCGACGCGGCGGGGCTGATGGCGGTCTACGCCAAGGCTCATCCGCACGCTTGAACACTAGTGAATGGCCATAATTCGGTGACAGTGCACTAATTAGCGTCACAGCTTCCTGCAGACAGCATGGGCGTGCGCGCTAATTAGTGCACTGTCACCGAATTACGGCCGGCCAACAGGCGCGGCGCTTCAATGGATCGTCGGCGCCAATACGGCTACGGCCTCGGCCACGCTGTCGAAGATGTGGTCCTTGCCGATCTTGTCGAACAGGCCGAAGCGCTCGAACGCTTGCTGAGCGCGCACCGACTCCAGCCGCGCGACGGCGAACTGCACGCCGGCGGCCCGCGCGCGATCGATGACGTCTGACAATATGCCGGCGGCGGTGAAGTCGATCTCGACGATGCCGCTGGCCTCCAGCACGAACAGGTGGATGGCGCCGGTGCGCGCCTTCACCGTCTCGGACACGTCGCGGCGGAAGTCATAGGCGTTGAGGAAGGACAGGGGCGCCTGGAAGCCCATCACCACCACCCCGGCGCGCTCGTCGCCGGGCCGGGCCTGCGACGCCGGCCACCAGACGGTGGAGTTTGGCGCCTGTTCGAACAGGATCGGCCGGGCTCTGGTGGTGGTGTAGACGCCGTGGATCAGCGACAGGAAGACGCCGATCGCCACCCCGGTCTGGATCGGCAGCAGCACGATCAGCAGCATGGTGGCGACGGCCAGGCCGAACTCGGCGGGGGTGCGGCGGGCCAGGGTGACGAAGTCGCCGACGTGGAAGATCCTCTGCGCCACATAGAGGAGGATGCCCGCCAGCGCCGCCTCGGGCGTGCGGGCCAATAGGGTGGTTCCGAAGGCCAGCAGCAGAACGACCGCGCCGGCGGCGAACAGGCCGGCCCACTGGGTGCGTCCGCCCGAGGCGGCCACGGCGGCGGTGCGCGGGGGGCTGGCGTTGACAGGAAAAGCGCCGAACAGGCCGGCCAGGACGCTGGCCGCGCCGACACCGACATAGTCGCGGTTCACGTCCGGATCTTCGCCCGGCGGATGGAAGGCGCGGGTGGTGGCGGCGGTCTGCACCATCACGACCAGGGCGACGATCAGCGCCAGTCCCGCCAGTTTCAGCAGGGCCTGGCCCGTCAGCATGGGCAGATGCGGCGCCTGCAGATCGCTGGCGAGCCGGCCGAGCACCGCAAGGCCGTGGTGGTCCAGGTTCAGGGCGATGGTGGCCAGGGTGGCGGCGGCCAGGGCTATCAGGGCGCCGGGAATGCGGCCGCTGATCTTCTCCGCCCCGGTGGTGAGGGCGAAGACGCCGATGCCGACGCCGGCCGCGACCGGATTGATCGCGCCGGCCTGAGCCCAGAGCGCCGCCAGCCGTTGATAGACCGTGCCCGACTCCCCCTGCAGCCCAAGCACAGACGGGGCCTGCGAGATGACGATGTGCAGGGCGATGCCGGCCAGGAAGCCGGTCAGCACCGGGCCTGACAGCAGGTCGGCGATCCAGCCCAGCTTGAACACACCGGCCAGCGCCACGATCAGACCAACCATGACCGCGAGCGCCGCCGCGGCGTCCGCGTATTGCGGCGATCCGGCCGTGACCATCAGCGCCAGACTGCCGGCGAAGATCGGGGTGATGGTGGAGTCCGAACCCGCCGACAGCTGACGGCTGGCGCCGAACACCGCGAACCCGATCACGGCGGCGATGAAGGCGATCAGGCCGATCTGGGGCGCAAAGCCGCCCAGCCGCGCGGTGGCCATCTGTTCCGGGACGGCGATGGCGACCAGGGTCAGTCCAGCGATCAGATCGGGCGCGAGGTTAGCGACGCTGGTCCCGGCCAGGGGTCTGAAGACCGGCCAGGGTCTGGCGGCGGGCGGCGCGACAGGCGAGGGTGCGGGCGCCGCCAACGGGCGCTAACGCAGGTCCAGGGCCAGGAAGTCGACGGCGTCCTTGATCGGCGTGAACAGGGTGATGCCGCCGCTGGTCTGGTTGTGCGTGCCGCTCTCGGTCAGGCCGACCACGTAGCCGCTTTCGTCCAGCAGGGGCCCGCCGCTGGCGCCATGGCCGGTCACCACGTCGCTCTGGATATAGTTGAAGCCCTCGAACACCCGGGAGGAGGAGACCACCCCTCGGCTGACGGTGCCCTCGAACTTCTCGCCCTCCGGCGCGCCCACCGCGAACACGGTAGAGCCGACGCCCGGCTCGACCTGGCGCAGCGGCAGGGGCTCATGACCATCGGGGTCGGCCTTCAGCAGGGCCACGTCGCGGCCTTTCGAGACCCGAACCACGGTGGCCGTGCCGGTCTTGCCATCGGCCCATTTCAACCGCACAGCTGGCGAGTCGCCGACCACATGGGCGTCTGTGAGGATGTAGCCGGTGGAGGAGATCAGCACCCCGCTTCCCAGCACATTGCCCGCATAGACGACCATGACGCTCTGGGACGCCTTGTCGATCGACTGCGGCCGCGCGGACAGGGCCCCGATCACCACCTGCGGCGACTGGCTGTCAGGCTTGACCAGCGCACCCTCCGCCAGGCCCGCGCCGTTTAAGGCCTTGCGGATGGCAGGATCCTGCGCCAACTGCTTGAAGTTGGCGGCGAAGACGTTGTTGAAGAAGATCGCCAGGCCGCCCGGCTCCACCTCGCCCTTGGTGGAATAGCCGGCCGTGGTGGTGGCCCTGGCGACGACCTGCTTTTCCAGCCGCGAATAGAGCTGCCATTCGACCGTCGCCGAGGCGTCGCCCTTCATCTTGTTGTTGTTGGCCAGCGAGGCGTCCGGGATGCAGACCGTATATTTCTGATCGACCACCACCCCGGCCAGGGCGTATTCCGAAGGCGAAGCGCCGGCGGGATCGAACAGGCTGGCTTCCTGTTCGGGATGCAGGCCGGCTTCGGTGAAGACCTGGCGGAAGGTGTCCAGCAAGGCCGCCACCTTGAATTCGCTCTGCGATCCGTCGGAGGTGACGCCACCCGATGGGGTGCAGAACATGCCCCTTTGCAACGCGATAGCCTGGGATCCGGCCGGCAGCTTGATCACGATGCGGGTCAGGGCGACGGTCTTTGCCACGCCGACTGGCGCGGGAGCGGGTGCGGGCGTCGGCGGCGGCTGAGGAGGGTCCGCGGCAAAGGCCAGACTAGACCAACTGGCCGCCAGCCCGACCGCAACGCCAGCCCAAATCGCACGCATGAGCGCCCCTCCACCAAACGCCTAAGAACAGCACAACCCGGCAGGGGGGATCAATGGTGTGAGATGCTGCGCCCGAGAATCCGCCTTGCCAGGCCGCGCGTTCTGATGTTCTTGTTATGTACACAATCGCGGAGAAGCGCCATGGCCGAGGAAATCGTCTTCTACACCAACCCCATGTCGCGGGGTCAGATCGTGCGCTGGATGCTGGAGGAGGTGGGCCAGCCCTATCGCACCGAGATCATGCAGTACGAGGCGTCGATGAAGTCGCCGGAGTATCTGGCGATCAATCCCATGGGCAAGGTGCCGGCGATCACCCATCGCGGCCAGGTGGTGACCGAGTGCGCGGCCATCTGCGCCTACCTCGCAGACGCCTTCCCGGCGGCCGGTCTGGCGCCGGCCGCCGGTTCGCCGGACCGCGCGGCCTACTATCGCTGGCTGTTCTTCGCGGCGGGCCCGCTGGAGTCGGCGGTGAGCAACAAGTCGGCCGGGTTCGTGGCCGCGCCCGAACGGTCGCGGATGATGGGCTATGGGACGTTCGAGACCACGATGGACGTGCTGGAGAAGGCGGTGTCGAACGGCTATCTCGCCGGCGGCAAGTTCAGCGCGGCGGATGTCTATCTCGGCTCCCAGGTGCTGTGGGGCCTGCAGTTCGGCTCCATGGACAAGCGCCCGGCGTTCGAGACCTATGGCGCTCTGCTGTCAGCCCGCCCCGCCTACCAGCGCGCCAAGGAAATCGACGGCGCCCTGATCGCCGAGATGCAGAAGGCGGCGGCGGGGTAGAAACGCTCGTCATTCTCTCACCCGTTTCCCCGGCCTTGTGCCAGGGATCCATTGGGCACGAACGGTTGAAATGACGTGCTGACGGATGGGGCGGTGCAAACCTGCGAGGTTTCGCGCCCAATGGGCCCCAGGCACAAGGCCTGGGGTAAGCGGTGTTAGATTGAGTGATCAATTCCCGCGCGAAGGCGGGGATGAGCGAGAAACTAAGCCTGCATCGTCCAGCCCTCGACGCCCATGGCCGCCTGGCGCAGGGCTTCGGAGCGGGTGGGGTGGGGGTGGCAGGTTCGGGCGATGTCTTCGGACGCGGCGGCGAACTCCATGGCCACGGCATACTCGGCGATCATTTCGCTGACGCTTGGGCCGATCATGTGCACGCCCAGAACCCGGTCGGTCTTGGCGTCGGCCAGCACCTTCACGAAGCCTTCGGCCTCGTGGTTGATCTTGGCTCTGGAGTTGGCGGTGAACGGGAATTTGCCGACCTTGTACGCGACGCCGGCGGCCTTCAGCTCCTCCTCGGTCTTGCCGACCACGGCCACCTCGGGGAAGGTGTAGATCACCGACGGGATGATGTCGTAGTTCACATGCCCCGCCTTGCCGGCGATGGTCTCGATGGCCGCGACGGCCTCGTCCTCGGCCTTGTGCGCCAGCATCGGCCCGTGGGTGACGTCGCCGATGGCCCACACGCCGGGCGCCGAAGTCTTCCAGTGGTCGGTCTCGATGAAGCCGCGCTTGTCGGGGGTGATCCCCACCGTCTCCAGGCCCAGGCCTTCGGTGAAGGGCCGCCGGCCGATGCAGAGCAGGACATAGTCGGCCGAGATGGCCTCGGCCGCGCCGCCGGCCACCGGCTCGACGGTCAGCACGACCCCGTCTCGGGCCGCCTTGGCGCCGGTGACCTTGGCGCCCAGCTTGAACTTCATGCCCTGCTTGGTGAGGGCGCGCTGGAAGGTCTTGGCGGTCTCGCCGTCCAGGCCGGGGGTGATGCGGTCGAGGAATTCCACCACCGTCACCTCGGCGCCCAGGCGGCGCCAGACCGAGCCGAGTTCGAGGCCGATCACGCCGGCGCCGATCACGATCAGCGACTTGGGAACCTCCGGCAGCGACAGGGCGCCGGTGGAATCGACGATCCGCTTGTTGTTGTCCACGGTCACGCCGTTCAGCGGCGCGGGCTCGGAGCCGGTGGCGATGACGATGTTCTTGGCGTCCAGCGTCGTCACCGCGCCGTCGACGGCCGTGACGTTGACCTTGCCGGGACCTGTGATGGCGCCGACGCCCTTGATCCAGTCGACCTTGTTCTTCTTGAACAGGAATTCGATGCCCTTGGTCAGCTGGGCGACGCTGTCCGCCTTCTGCTTCATCATGTTCGGCAGGTTCAGGCTGACGGTTGCGTCGATGCCCAGGCCGGCGAAGTCCTTCTGCGCCAGCTCGTAGAGCTCCGAGGCATGGAGCAACGCCTTGGATGGCATGCAGCCGACGTTCAGACAGGTCCCGCCCAGCGGGCCGCCGGGGACGATGCCCTTGTCCACGCAGGCCACGGACAGGCCCAGCTGGCCGGCCCGGATCGCGGCGTTGTAGCCGCCGGGGCCACCGCCGATGATGACGACGTCATAGGCCGGCATGGGAAGTTTCCTTTGTGCTCGAACGGCCCCGGTTCTTAGTCCGCCGGGGCTGTCCAGTCGATGACATTGAGCCCGTCGATGCGGGTGAATTCATGTGTGTTCGCGGTGACCACAGTCCAACCCCTGGCGAGGGCCTGGCCGGCGATTAAAAGGTCGTAGGCGCCAATGGTTTTGCCGAGCCTGCGCAGCTTTGCCCGGACCTGGGCCGTCACGATCATGTCGGCTTCGTCGAAGGGCTCGATCATCACCTGTGTCAGCACTTGAGCCACGCGCGCCAATTCGCCCTCGGGATCTGGATGCAGTTCACAGCCCAGGCGCAGCTCGTGAAAGACAAGGAGGGACGCTACGAATTCGTTTCCCCCCGCGAGCGCTTGAAAATGCCGTTCGCGAACGACTGGCGACCTGTTCCGAACCAGTTGGATCAGGACGTTGGTGTCGAGAGACAGGATCACAGGTCGTAGTCGCGCTCTTGCATGGGCGGCTGGTCGCGGTCGGGAAAGTCGCCATCGCCCAGGCTGTCAACCTTTGCCCAGAAGGCATCCATCTCTTCGCGCGTCGGCGGGTGCTTCGCTTTCACCGGCTCGAGGATGACCGAATCCCCAGCGCGGCGGATGCACACTTCGGCGCCTTCGAACCGAAACGCCTTGGGCAGGCGCACAGCCTGGCTGCCGCCGTGCTGGAACAGCTTGGCGCGGGCGGGGGGCGTTTCGAAGGCTTTGCGGTCTTCCCGGACACCGGACATAGCCGACCTCATGTATCTACATCTTGTAGATACATCCTCGGCGCCAAAAATTCAAGGCGCGCTAGACGTCCAGCAACAGCCGCTGCGGGTCTTCGATGTGTTCCTTCACCTTGACCAGGAAGGTCACGGCGCCCTGGCCGTC